>Ga0247741_1000919_pt1 | contig 16155 bp, 16 predicted proteins | sample UWRJL213509R2_FD_180945 | JGI IMG/M metagenome (GOLD analysis project Ga0247741, IMG submission 180945) | Plant litter microbial communities from Arlington Agricultural Research Station in Wisconsin, United States - UWRJ-L213-509R-2 | ecosystem: Environmental > Terrestrial > Plant litter >... | reverse complement strand
TCGTGTAACCGTACTGGTGAGTAACTTTACTCTCCTCAATTTCATTTATTGCTTTCACTATCTTCAAAGGTGAGTCTCTTCTTGCATTGGAAACTCTCCGGTCATATACCATTTTCGGTCTGATGACTCCATCCGCACCCTCTCCGTGCCATTCTTCCAGAAACCTCAGTTATTCAACATTGAGTTGAAATGACGGGTCCCCTGGCTAATCAGATAGCATGGGCTGGTGTGCGGATGTCGTCCATTATCGAAGCACGAACGTTTGTCCCACCTTCCTTCTTCAGCAATGTTCAGCTGTTTCCACTGGTTACCCCCGTCTTGAGGCCACTTTCTCTCTCGTCGAACGTCATCCGACGTCACCTAGCTCGCTTATGCTTTGTTTTCAGATTCTCAGATCTGAAAATGAGGTTAAAACTGCATTTGGTATATCCGGGTACTATGAGTGGGGTACGCCTAGATTCGAATGAGCTATCTGATATTCTGTGAGTACATTTTCCTTGTTATGAAACGAGGCTTATCAGCTTTATTGGTGCAAGGTTACTTTCATCGGGGTCGATCTGCTACCTCCTCTCGATCCTCGCCTCGTAAATTTTGGCCCCCTTCATGTCTTAACTTATGAAGATGGTCCACGCTATGCCGTGTACATGCACTGGACTCCTGAATACCATTTCATTCCAAGTTCTCGTGTAATTCAACCCCTGCATTGTTTACCATAGTAATTTGAGAATCCTAGGTACATATTCAACTGTATAGATCGTGCTGGGACAAGAAGGAAAGAATAGTAAGCTTCAACAGGCACTAAAAAGGTAGAATCAAGCGTGAGGACGTTTTCTTGTAAGCGATATTTTGTCGTTCCTGCTCTGCGCCATCGCTCTCATGCCAAAAAACAATCGCTGGCCAGATTTAGCCCAGACCTAAATCTGCTATATCTTCTTTTACTATTGGCTAGATTCCGAACCAAGGAACTCACCATGCGACGATCATTCGAAAAGGGTCCCTGCCGACTGCGCCTTTGGTTGACGAAATTATCCTCTTAGTTTGCTCCGGCCTACCGACTGAAGATTTTATTTCACATTGGCCATAAAATTCTAGGTTTAAAGCCTCGCCAATTGTTCATTTCATTTTGGTACAGTGGAGCAAGTTAGCATAAAATGTAGATTACCCCAGATAACTGATCGCGAGCTGCCTTTCTCGATCCAATTCTTGACTCAACGGTTTCAAGCATCACGGGCATCCACGTATTTTATGAGCAACAATTATACTATTTCTCCCGCCAGAAAATTGAGGCTTCAAAAAAACTATTCACCATGAATGATTGGTAGATTTTATAGGTATCTCAAAAATACTACACCGGGCGTTGAGCACGAGTCTCAGAGGTAGAAGAATTGTCTGACATGCGCTTACCACACAGAGGTTGTTCCAGCGTCGTCACATCATCAGCGCCAAAAATCCTGGCGTCACCTATGTCATGCCTGGCGCATCCAGACAACCGGGACTCCACTCTCCGGAAGTACGGTCAAAATGTGAACGCGCGGATCGAACTTTAATTACGTGATGATTCAGGCGCTTGAGACTGCGGCTTGAAATTTGGATAGGGCCCACCAAGACGAGACATCTGATTTCCTTCATAAAGTGAGCTTTGAGCTCGATCTCCGCATTCAACAATTTCCAGAATCTCCAAAATCAACAATCGAAACCATGTCCCCTGCCAACCAGAAAATCACCTACATTCTTTTCCTCACAACCATCCTCTCCTCCACATATAATATTATCTCGCCCACCTTCGAACTGCCCAGCGTGTTCAGCGTCGCCGCTTCCCTCGCTGGGGCGTTTGCCCACCCTCTTATAGTCCTCGTGAGCTACAGGACTATTCTCCTGCGGGGATGCGCCGGTGGCAACAGGAATTTCGGTGTCGAACGCCACCTGGTTCTATTTACCGCCATCGGAATGATTACGGTCTTCTCATTAGCAATACGTGAGTTTAACTTGGAGCCCCCATGTCGACACGGGTTTTTAACATGAGACATAGTCAAATTGCCAGTCGTTTGGGCCCACATCTACTTCGCCATCCCCCCAGTCATCATCGCCGCTGGATCTCTGGTTTTTGTGACCCTAAGAATCCTCGGAATTGAGACGAATATGATGGGAACCTTTGGCTACGTCTGCTCATGGGTGGCGGCTCTATGTTGTATCCGCAACAACACCCCCATCGAGGTTATCCCCACCTCCACCTCCACTCTCGGTATCACCGCCTCCACCACCACCTCCACTGTCGGTGTCACCACCAACGATACCAGTAGCATTGAGATGGTATGCCCTCCGGCATATTCAAAGCTTGTGAGTTTATCCTTCATTTATTTTAGCAACCACTGACTGCTGGAACATGTGTCTAGGATACTCTGACGTCTTATTTACCACCATACCCCATCGCACAGTAGATATCCCTTTTTACTCATTTGCCCTCTGTGCTAGCTTTAGTATGAGACATAATTTCGGGGTATTTGATATCTATTTACTCATTAGCATGAAACTTGAATATCCTGGATCTCCGAGGTCGTTTAGAGTAATACGCGCCCCGTTTCGTTACATGCACGCAAACCACGCTCAGTCGACCCATCATAAATACAGGTAGCCATCTCAGCGTAATCGTACATTTAAGGCGTCTAGGATCTCTCTTGAGTGTGCTAGCAGCAGGCGTTGTGACAACCAGAATGTAGGCTCAAGGATGATGATGACTTCATTGAATCGGCGAGTATTTCTCAATCCATTTTCCCCCAAAAACTCTGATGCGATCTCCTAACATAATATTGGGGTTGTATCGAAACTCACCGTCCCGAACCTCTCTTCAGCTTGAGTCTGCGCAATAGTCGATGCGACGCTGTTTACCCAGAATTTGGATCTAAGTAGAGATATACTGTGGTGTTTTAGAGGGACTGGGATGGATGGATGGATGTTTGATGACGATAATGTGTTTGCTTCTTTCCATGGGCTCTTGTTCTGCAGGTATCATTGATGATCAGAACGTACCTATTTTCCACTCAGTTCTCTATTTAATATTCGGTGGGTACATCATTGCTTGACTTACATTGAGCTCATTATTTGCCCGTTTACTAAGTGCCTCGTCCTTCTTTATCTCTTCTTTTTAGACCGTATGTCACTAATATTGACCATCGCTTGTTTATAAAATATTTCTCAACTGCCATTTTATTCCAAATACTCATATAATTCTAGACAGCTTTATAATATGACTTATTGACTGGTCACTCGAGTCCGCACCGTCTACGTATTCACATGTCCAGGGCATGATAGTCCAGTGGAAAGAAAAAACCGCGAGGTTCAGACGACATGCCATCGCTAGATTGGAGCAGGCTCTTCGAATCAGATAGCTAGAACCAAGCAGGAGGTCAGTTTCCTGCAACCAAGGCCCAAGTTGCCCATTCTCAAACGATTTTCGCTCAGCGGGAAGTCCGAAATTGAGTACCTAGAGTATGTGTTGGAAAACTCCGCCGTTGGTATCGTCCGACATCCATGTTGCAATTCGAGAGTCAACACAGATGTCGACATATAATCACTAGATGCCAGTCCTTACTCTCAAAACCCTGAATCGAATATCGCATCTCGCCAATAACTGGGCGACCACAGGATTTACGGCGAAGAGAGGCTTTCGAGTTATGGCTGTGAATTCTGGTGTGGCTCTTTCTTTCTTGTAAAAACCGCTCATCTGACGCTTTGTCAATCACAGATAGCTGAACTAGTGCCTGCTGGCTCCGACTTCAGAAACAGCTGAACCCCCTGGCGCCGCCTGGATTTATTCTCCCTCAATGCGCGTTCATCTATCTAAATCCTTTGGCTTCTGGACAGTCGAAGAGGAGGTGAGTGACCGTTTCCTTTGCCGGCGTTGCCCGTCTTGTCCCGATACACGCCTGGCAGTCCTCTGTCTCTGATCCCTTGTTTCTCCAGATGTGCATTAAGTGGGATGTAGCCTGATAATATCTGGGTTTATAGACTTCCCAGTGCTCTGGTTATCCTGTCTCGGATGTCACGGAACATACTGAAAGGGAAATAGTGTCTATTCTATCTATTCTCTCTTTCCTGGTGATTTTTTCCCAATCTTCACGGCACATTTCCTTCAGCTCAGCCTGGTATGCTTGCTGCTCCGCTTCGCGGAAATGAGGTCCTCAGATATGGCGGAAGAGAACCGGTTGCGCTGGAGTTTCCGGTTTTGCCTCTTCGTCAGCCTTTTCATTACCTGAATACCTCTGAGTGTATTTTGTTTTCAGATCATCGGACCTAAAAACGAGGCGAAAAGCTGTGTCTGGTATATCGAAGACGGTCACACAGTAATTATAATTTAAGAATCCTCGTTGAAAATCAAATGTCTAGACTGTGCTGGGACCTTTCTTGAGAACAGCATTTTCGGTAAGCGTCGCTCCTCGGGAGTCGGGCCGCCACAAACCGATGACGTGTACCTGCGCCGTCATCCTCATATCACAGACAATCGCTGGCCAGATCTGACCCAGTCATAGATCTGCCATACACTTTTACATTCTTGGTGAGTTCCCGAATCCTGGATCTCAGGCGATGCACCGCGAGATCTGGGTTGGATTCATGGCATTCCTTGCTTCGCGTCTCATTTGACACCAATTTTAGGCGGCTCGATTCTTCCTGGCTCTGACTAGACAAATCTCTGCACCTGCTGGCGGTACCTGGACTTTTCCATCTCGCAGTCGGCCATCTGGGCTAAGCTCGGCCATTCGCCGCTCCCGCCGTCCATAATGCACGGTGCATATATAATCCTGGGTGCACACCATCCAACCAGACAGCCTCGACTTCGAATGGTGTACAGGGGAGAAGATTTGGCGATGGCCATGTGGAAATGGTGTCGTTTCACAGTCTTTCAGGTACGCCTCTTCTTTCACGCACCGCCGATAGATCATTGGCACGATGAACCCTCTGGACACTCATCTCGGACACCCCAAGCTCCCCGAGCCTCGACTCGAGCCAGCTCCATTGACACTGGTCCCATTTCAAGCTACCAACCACTCGACGAGCTCCAAGCGTAATAATATGCGTCCTCATAATCCTTTCCACATACCGTCCACGTACCTGCTACTGCTCTGTGACACACTACCTGCGGGCTAGTCGTCACCAAAAGGTTGGTTCTGCTCATTTCCCCCTTTCCTCTTCTCAGTAGAACTTGGCTTTTTGGGCTCATGTCCACCCAATTCGTCCCTTCTTCGTCGCAGAGCCGGGTGAGTATTCTACCAAGACCTTGACCCCAGCTCCCAGGCCCGCTATTTCTTTCCATTTACGCTGTCTCGAAATTTGTTCAGCTAATTTACCCTCTCCGGACGTCGTATAGTCTGACGACGAGATGTCTGGACTGCATTGGTTGGCAGAAGCGTACATGGATACTCAATGGCTGCGTGAGTGGTGGCTGGGGCAGAGACCCGGATCTGTGACTATACCTCCTCCTCCCTCTATGCTTTGTTTCTTCATCTTCATCATCTCTTTTTCGTGGTTTAAACCGCGCAGGCAGCTCAGGCAATCCCCTTCCCAGGTACCCTCCGCTCGATTGACTTGACTTGGCGGCGACGGGTTACCTGGTATCTAGGTTTCGCTGAGGCGGTCGTGCGAAGTTGTTTCACTTCCATTATGAAGCTACCTTCTCTCCATGCTGGCGGATGTTGATATGGATATACTCCGTATCAACGACAATGTTGCATACGCATATATCGTTAATCGGTGGTCTTACTTTTTTTTTCTGTTCAGAATCGCTAATATGAAGTCCTGATAGGATAATTCCTTTTCTTAACTTCGACGGTGCTTCCCTTCATCTTCATGACTTCATCCGGGATTACTAATCCTTTAGAATCAACCTTCAGGGTACCTCACAGCGATCGACGTTGATATTGAGTCCAAGTCGAATCGGCGGGGTACCTTTTTTTCAGTCCCCAAAGAACGCGCGCGGATTTCCTCTATCATCGAAGCGTCGGCATCGAAGCTCTTTTCTCGGCCTTCAATGGTGTTGGCACGTCAGTTCTTCTCTTTGTGACTTTATTCGCTCACCGATTTTTTTGATGTTTGGCCTCCCAGGTACCATTTCTTCGATTGACGTCGATTCGAATCAGCGGGTACCTGACCACCTGTTTAGAGTGAGGTGTACGCAGATTTTCCCTTGATCAAAGCATATGTTCTTCCAGTCGTCAACTATGGAATTAGATCGACATAACCAAACACTGTTTGTTGATGTCGTTGGAGAATTAGCATCCACACCTTCACTTTACCCAATTCACGTTCCGTATTATGCCAGCGTCTCCGAAACTGATAAGCGTAACACAACCGGCGTAAAGGTGAATCCCATGTCCTCATTTTTTATTGTCGACGTTTTCATCTTCGAGATTAGATTTTGAGTTTGGTTTTTGTTCTATTGAAGTGTCCTTCATATCATACAACAGCGTCAGCCCCATGGCTTTGTCCGCGCTCGCTGAGCCAACATTGAGTTATATTGGTGGCTCATTGGATCATCGTCTGTGGTTTGCATGCACTAACATCTTCCGTTATCGATGCCGGAGCGTTCAGGCTTTGATCCGGACTTTGGTTGCATCTCATATTCAGGGATCACCTCTTTGAACTCTAACATCATCTGTAGCCGTACTCTTACCTTTTCTGTCTTTGCTTTTTCTTTGGTCCAACTTTCAACTCCCTAAATTCATATAGTCATCATACACATTCTACTGGACACCTTTATATATGTATGTATTGGCACTGGGACGAATAGTTATATCTAGAGAAGAGCGTATCGATTCAATGCGAATAGACGTTACCCCATGAGGAAGGGTACATCTACTACTGACGCGAGTGCTCCTGCTGCATGCTACTCGTTGTGGGACAATATTGAGCATTGCTCGAGTCAACCTGAGAGCCAGAGTCTGCCACTTTGAACATGGAAAATCGAATGTTACCCTCACCGCTTATTACCCCCCAGGTTTCAATATGAGTAATAGATACCAAGAAGCGAGAAGAATCCCCAATCTTGTACATGTGTCTTGCATAGCTTGCTTTCTCTGGTCGCTATTTCAGAATCACCTCTGAGTCCTTCAAGTTCTTCTGTCGCACGCCGTTGCGTCGCAACACACTTTCTCACATCTTGGTTCGAAGAACAGGGCGAGGAAAGAGAATTGACATCAGTGGTCAGCGTCAAAGTACAGTCCTATTTGCTTGGCTTGGAAGCGAATCGGAGTGCACATCCAACTTTCGAGCTCAAATAAGAGGGGATATGTTAACGCGATTATCATCTGAGCCAGACGAGAGTACTTACGCCCCTCTTCATTCATTTGTGCTCCGCACTGGCTTTGGTATTGCACATGATTTCGGTATAGTTGATATGTTAGCTTCAGTTCGAAGTAGAGCTGTTACATCAAGCGCAAATCCTATCAGCCGATCACAATCAAACATAGAGAATTATCTTCGCATAAGAATCAGAACTCACGACACTGAAATTTGAGAATTCATATGATTCTGTAAGTTAGCTACGATACATGGAGGTATACAACGTTCAGAAAGAAAATTAAGTAACAAGAGCGCGTTATCGTGGTAATTAAGACATTAGAATATCCTGGACACATATTTCAACATTCAATAAACTCAGAATCTTGGAATATGGCGGAGGGCGTACCATCTCAATGCTGCCAGTATGGTTGGCAGTGACACCGACGGTGGTGGTGGTGGTAAGCGGCTCATCATATTCGTCTCAGGATCATTAGGGTCCCAAATACCAGAGATCCGACAACGATGATGACTGGGGGCACGGCGAAGTAGATGTGGGCCCAAACATCTGGCAATCTGACTGTGTTTCAAGTTAAACACTGGATTTAAAGGAGGGAGGAAAGTAAACTCACGTATCGCCGATGAGAGGACCATAATTATTCCAATAGTGATAAACAGAATCAGGTGGCGTTCAACACCTGAGTTCCCGTCACTACCGGCGCGTCCCCGCAGGAGGATAGTCCTGTAGATCACAAGGACTATAAGAGGGTGGGCGAACGAAGAAAGTGGCGTCGTAGACCACGCTGGGTGGTTCGAGGATAGGCGAGATGATTGCGAATATGCAGGAGAGGATTGTCGCGAGGCAAAGAACCTAAACATCATCAGGTGTTGTTCTACACTTGAAGTCCTGTTGCCACCGGCGCGTCCCCGCAAGAAAATAGTCCTGAATATCAGAAGGACTTTCAGAGGGAACTTGAACGCCCCAGAGAAGAAATCAGCGACGCTGACCACGCTGGGTAGTTTCAGGATGGGCGAGACGGTAGCGAATGTGCAAGAGATGGAAAGAACGTAGGTGGTTTTCTGGTTCGCGGAGGACATGATTTCGATTGTTGATTTTGGAGATTCTGAAAAGTGTTTGAATGCTGAGATCGAGTTCGAAGGACATTTATATCGGAAATCAGGTGTTTGCCCCTATCCAAATTTCAAGGCGCAGTCTCAGGCGCCTGAATCGTCACGTAGTTTGGGTTCGGTCCGCGCGCGGGCCCAGACGGCATGACATAGGTGACGCCACGATTTTTGGAACTTATGATGTGTGGGCGAGGGTGACGAGGCCGTACGTGAGCTATGATTACTGCATATGCATAGTTCACCTCAAAAACAGTTCCCTTAACCAGAATAAAATATTATAGGATTCATATTTACTCACCAAGGTGTACGTAGCAAATCGGCGCTTAAGATAGATTTAAAATCTTCGACCAATCATCAAGCTCAAAATTTGAGCGATATATCAAACGAATATCGATCTGGGATTCTGGTCATGCTTCGGGCCTCAATATTTAATATCGGAACCAAGTCGACTACCTGGGTTCATAGCATGGCTAGAAAAGAATCTTCAGAAACGATTCCAAATTGCGCTCTAGCATGTCAATGAAAAAGCGAAGAAACCCGCCCAGACTTGGGTGGTGGAAGAGACAGAAAGTTCCTAGTCCAAAATTCCTTCATTCGAACTTCTCACATGATTAAGTTCTCACGCAGTCTGATCATCCACGAAACCTGGCCATTTCCGAACACTGGAATTCGGAGGCTGATCGCCCCAAAAGACAACATGATCAGGCTGCCGTCTGATCCGGTTCACAGCAGGTTTTCCGACACATTCCTCATCAGAATCTGCATCCCAACATGTCTTCACACTGTCGTACTTTACACCTGTCTCCCACTCATAATCCGAGTCTGGATCGTGCTCGTTGGCAGCATCGATGACACTGTGACTGGCGCCGTCGAGGCATCTTGACAGCCATGGGAAGTTGTCTGGAAAGTACTGGGTTGATTCAGGAGGCCGCTGATATTCTTCTTCGACCTTTTTTTTTTATACAGCCATAACTGTTGTCAAGATGTAGTGAAGAGTGAAATTTGATGATTTTTCCTGAAGAGAACGGCTTGATTGAACTTCACCAAACTTCTGGGTGATTCTCCTCTTTTGAAAAGGAAGCGATTGCGCTATTTCTCATGAATTTTACTAATTTATTTATGGCCCAGCCAATATTTTAAAACAGGTAAATTGTGAAGGAACGGCTGGATATATTTGGCTGAAGTTTGGTTGGCAAGCTCTTGTATCCAATCTGCGTCGATTCTGGTACTTATCGAAGGTTCCCGAATGGGTTGATTTTTATTGTGGCCTTTGTCTGTCCGCGACTGTAGTAGGACCAGGCACAGAATGGTCCCAACGCAGTGCCTGGTCTTTTTTTCGCTCCCCTCCCCTCCCAAATGTATCATAAGATCTCATAGGGGTGGGTGTTATTGCAACCTTCGCCTGTGCTCAAAGCAACGTGGGCGAAAGCAGGAGATGTACCTGTCTAACTCTAACGGTTCCTAAATTCTTATCACTTGTCACCTGCATAACCATGTGCAAACAACTTCCTGAGCAATATAAACTTCCAAATTCATTCAAACGACTGCAACGCCACGATGCTCGCAAAGGGATTCTTCTACCTCGCTCTTCTCATTGCGAAAGGCTTTCTCGCAGTAGAAGCCCGCTCGCCGTTCTCGCTGCAGGCCCCCCTGATCGATAATTCGAACTTCGATAACGAGGAAGTTCCGCCCAAGTCAACATATGAGGCGCGTTTCACACTTGCCTCTATGATTCAATGTTCCCCTTGTGTTTCTTGCTGACTATTCAACAGACCTATGCTGCCGGACTGGACATACCCTCTTCGTTCATCAGTGACGATTTTGAGAGCACGGCGGTGAATATCGTCCAAAACAGACTTGGCCTGAACGACGGAGATGTGGCCTACAACAGTGGATACTCCTCTGATACGGCCGACCATGCCTATCTCAGACAGTCCTACGTATGTGTTCTATATCACAGCATGCATATCATGATCTCATTTCCAACTAGAATGGTGTCCTGTTCGTCAATGCCGTCGCAAACTTGGTTCTTAAGGACAGGAAGGTTTTCGCATTTGGATCATCCTTTGTCAATCCAAGTAAGTCAGGAAACGTCAGATTGAGGGAGGTTTTCATGGGGCGAGAATAGGCGCATTCGAAAACGACATTGCACCGCCTCAGGCCAGCATTCAAGCCACTACTGCTATTGAATCGGCAGAACAGGCCTTCCCTGGAACCTACAATGGACACCCCACCAAACTCGAATATTACGCAAAGCCTGACGGCTCCGTGGCACTCGTACATGTTATTCAGATACAGGGCGACGATACTTGGTTCCAAGTATACATTGACGCTCACTCAGGGCAGGTAGTGTCTTCAACAAACTTCCGTTCGGACTTCGAACAGCCTGGGGTAAGCATACTAATCATCCAATTTTACAAGATTCTCATGGCTGGTTCGTATCATCTACAGTATGCCGCCGTACCTATTGAAAAACAAAACATTGAAGAGGTACCATTCGAAACTTTCATCGTCAACCCTGCAGACAATATCTCCTCTCCTCGTGGATGGCACGATAATGGACTGACTGTGTCGAGAGATACATCGTGCGTATCGTCGTTTGTTCCTGATTTACTGCATCTAACTTATGTTGATCGGGGGTTCCAGCGGAAACAATGTCATCGCGTTCACTGATAAACAAGACCAGACCACGAAGGAGAGCGTCCAAGGAACTCATCAGTTCAAATATTTCTACGACATCAAACAGAACCCCAGGGATGGGGAAAACCCTGATGCGGCGCGTACCAATGCATTCTACATCGCAAACGTTGTTCATGACATCTCCTATCGCTATGGGTTTACGGAGAAAGCCTTCAACTTCCAATCTGACAACTTCGGAAAAGGCGGCAAGGGCGGTGATCCTGTCTTGGTATCAGTGCACACTAGTACAGGGATGAATAATGCAGGGTTCGATACCCCACCCGAGTGCGTTAAAAATTTTTAGACCCTCTTGAAATCTCTCTGAGAATTTTCCTAGTGGCCAAAGTGGAAAATGCAAAATGTATCTTTGGGACCAAACAACGGTGGGGTTGATATATTAAAGGGCCTGACTTTGCTATACTGATACACGCAAATCACCATTCAGCCACACAGAGATGGGTCTCTTGACAACTCAGTTCTTGTCCATGAGTTGACGCATGGTATCACTGATCGAATGACAGGAGGAGGAACCGCCACTTGCTTGAATGATACAGAACCCCTGGGTTTAGCAGAAGGCTGGTCTGATGCCATGGCTGAGTAAGATTAATTTCCGATCGATTTCGTCTCGCCTAACTGATCATGTCTCCAAAGGTGGATAGAACAAACATCCGCCACTGTGTCAGACTTTACGCTAGGCCGATGGGTCGGTAACAACCCCAAAGGCATTCGTCATTACCCATACTCAATTAATTCGTGAGCGAAATCATTAAACTTTAGATGATCATGTTGTAGGGTGCTAACACGATATTCTCGACTCTCAGCACAATCAACCCTCTCAAATATAGCAGACTTAATGATCTTGGACAGGACCAGCACGGTACGGAAAATTTTCTGAGATTCTTTAAACCAAACTGACACGTTTTCCGATGTCAGATGCTGGAGAAATTTGGGCCAACATGCTTCACAATGTGTACGCCGGCCTTGTCAAGGAGCACGGATTCTCATCGACTGCTCGAACCAATCCGGACGGTAAAGAAGGAAATATTGTATTCTTGCGTCTGTTCATGGATGGGCTGTCAAAGCAGCCTTGCAACCCGACCTGTAAGTGTCGTGCCCATCGTGTTAATGCCGTAGAATTCGTAAACTGATTTAGCTATGCCTTCCCAGTTACGGCTGCCCGCGACGCCATCATCCTGGCGGACGCTCTAAGGTATCAGGGTGCCAACAAATGCCTACTGTGGAGCGTTTTCGCCAGCCGTGGCCTTGGAATGGATTCAAACACGAACCCTTATCGTGATGGCTATGCGGTTCCGGCAGAATGTAATTCCTGAGGGTCCACAAGGCTATAGAAATGAGGTCGTGATTAGTGGTAAATATTAAGCACAACTCTACCCACCTTTCCAACATTTTGTGTAGCACCAGTGGTAGTAATACACGGCATGGTCCCGTATCGAGTACCAAACACCTGTTTCCGAGGGTATCAGCGCACTGACAAGCAGTAATGCACGCCTGTATTTGTTGGGATCTATCAAGATGCATCGCTTGAGACCCCCCTCACTATACTACGTTATAGAATCGCGAGAAATTAAAACGCTCCTGAGAGTGTTCCCATTGAGGTCGGACTTGTCTTTGGCATGCTTCAGTGACGGAAGACACCCGGATACAGTCACTGCGGAATGGCGAATTACCAGGTAACCCGTGAATAGAGCCCAGCGTCAACTAACTGAGGTACATGGATGCAAACCGCATTTGGAGATGTTTTAGAGAGGAAACGCGTCTACTGACTGGTAATTCACCAAGTTCGAGGAGTACAACGAGGTTTCGATTCGTAATGGGCGTTTTCGAGACCCCAGAGACAGTACCCAGATTAATTTTATCAGTCTATCTTTTGACGAGAGATATAGCTGGATGAAAATGTTAGACTGGCCAGGACTCAACGCATTCAAAGCATTGAGTCCTGGCTGGTTCAAGGGGGAGTATTGTCTAATGGACTCTGCAGAGATGTACAAGCAGCCTGTGAATATTCTCCGCTGAGACAGAGGTGAGCGAGATTATTTGAGTAAGGGCAAAGTGCTTTGTCAAGATGGGAATTGAACTTTAAGAGAACATTAAAAAATGGTTTGAGTAGCCAAACATTTCATTTAGCTGCAGGGTTGGACGAAAAGCGTCGGAACAGGTCGCTGAAGAAAGAGGTAGTGAGTGGGCTGGCGTTGTATTGACGAGTGAGCGAGCCGCTGGGACTGAGACTAGGCTACGATGGAGATGAAGCTCTTCAGTTGGAGAGCTAGGAGGACAGCTCAGGAGGATGGTTTCTTTTAACCAAAGCATCGACATTCAGGATAAGGGTAACGGACCACGGTTCGGTATCTGTTTACTCACCACCGTTTCTTCCATTCCTTTCGCCAAACCTTTTACTTATGTGGAGGTCACGATTGTCACGATAATGCTGCCATTTCCGGATGATCGTCGTCCAAGAGTCGGGCCGCTATTTATTGATGACGTGTTCTACTCTTCCTTCCTTCCCGATCCCCCTGTCGCTACTGTGCCCTCTCCGACGATCGCTGCCCAGATCTACCCCAGATCTCGATCTATCATCTCATTTCTCGCCCTTAGTGACATTTTGAATCCCGGATCTCTGGGAACAGGCGCAAGATCTTGCAACCAGGCTCGTGAACACAAGATTCACTCAGCTCGACGAGGAGAGGATACCACGTTGTGCTTACGGATTTAGATTCGACTACTAGCTGTGGTGCGACCCCTTCTTCCACATGGTTTCTCTCATCTGACGCCTTGTCGATCCTCTCTGCTCTGTTTCGACGAATGCTTGTAGCGCTGACGTTATGATGTTCCTTCCAGCCGCCCGTTTGGCCTATCCCAACATTTCGACTCTGATCTCAGCAAGATATGTTATTCACCTTCCATCCTCCAAAATACAAGGTTAAAATCCACGAGACCCCCTATGCAACGAAACTGTCAACCTGTCTTCACGGAGTGCACAGGAAGGTCGGTTTTGTATTAGGGGTTGATGTCGTTCCACACTCACGCAGGTGGGTCTAACTCCGTTCTTTCAGGCGACACTTTCATCTAACGCCTTGCCAGTAGCTTCCCGGGTTTGTTGGCTTTGCGCGTTCCCGACTGGTTGAATCTACCTCGTTCCACCTCGCGTTGAAAATGAATACTGGTCCGCTGATCTCCTGCGATTTGGCCTGGTTTCCAGCCTACCAGTCTCACCACCCTCGTCCCGTCTACAGCATATTCGTACGTGTTATCACCGTGAACAGCACACGCCACGCATTTGCTACTGCGTTGAGACAGCCTTTCCGCTTCCTGCAAGATAGGCGTCAAGGTCAGTTGATCCTTCGATATCTTCTCATAAACGGTAATGCCAAGGCGATGAACATGTCGTGGTTGTCATTAGAACGTGGGAGACTCACGACCACCGGATCATGCACTTCAGGTGGCCTAAAGCTGAAAATATCGAGTCTGGCTCTATCTCTTCATGTTCTATGGGCCACCTTTCGACGATCGACGATCGTTTTTCAGGTTGGCTACCACCAAGACAAATACCCGTCTCTTCTATCATTATCATTTCTCCTTCATGGCGTCATCCGCGCTTGCAGCTCTTCTGACATCACCCATCCCCCATGTACCATGCATTCGATCGAATTTCTGCTCAAGCGACGGATTATCTGGTACATCTTGAGTCTTGGAGTAATGCGCGGATGTTTCCCGTCTTCTATGGGGCTATTGTACCCTCCGTACTTGAACATGTCGATTCGGGTTAGATTCGGGTACACCCCGCATCAGTGTCGATGCCGCACTCGTATCCACCTGTCATCAGCGTACTCGTTGTTGCGCGTAATCACTGAGTCGGTGAGTACTTCTCTATGTTTTCCCTCCAAATCGGTGATACAAATTTCTAACAGGATGCCCGGTTCTATAAAAATCTCCCTCTTCTACCGGGCTACTTATCGTCATGGTCTCGTCTTCCTGACGTCACCCGTGCTATCTGCTCAGTTGGTATCAAAAATCCAGTCGCCTTTGCAGGGATCAACGTTTAGCCGAATCCCCCGAGTACTTGGATTAGCAATGAATCTTTGGAGTACACGGATGTCCACAGTCGTCGAGGCACTACAGTACCGTCGACGCTCTCTCGGTCCTCATCTACCACTGTTGTCCTTGGAGAATACCAATTCTGTCACTCTCAACTCTTCACGTCCACCCCGTCGAGCGAGTTTCGATCTCGTCCATCTCATTTCAGATTTCGTTTTCAATTCTCCAGAATTCAACACGAGCTGATGGAGATATACAATGTAGAAGAGGCTCGCTGGGTGGGTTACGTAGGCTGAGTGATTGGGGGTGAACGGACACTGGATGTAGCGGAAATATTTCGGGGCGTGTCCTTTCCTGATGTGCATTCGTTTCGCAATTACTTGGGACGCTGGCCATCTGCTTTGCTCATATTTCGCTTGATCACAGAACTGCTCGATGTTCCTGATATTTCTTTTCCAAAACTCATTGACCTAATTTCTAGATTTCTGGGTACGCTCGCATCGAGTCGGCGGGGTACTTGTCCGCTATTTTCAAAAGGACGTGCGTGCATGTTCCCCATATCAATCTACACAATTCAAGTTTCGTTTTGTTTCAGAGTAGCAGGAACTGGTGGCTGTCGTATAACCGTACTGGTGAGTAGCATTCCTCTCCTCAATTTCATTTATTGACTTTACTATCTTCAAAGGTAAGTCTCAAGGGTGGATCACTTGCATTGACAATCTCCGGCCATATACCATATTCGGTCTGATAACTCCATCCGCACACTCTCTCCGTGTCACACCCCGTCCGCACACTTGCTACTGCACGGCTAACCCATCCAGTACTAGATCTAGACCACATGAAAAATTAAGAATCTTGATAGGTTCGTCAGAGGAGACGCCGAAGTGAAACGAGGCGGATATTACAAATACTATATCCAGATGACGAACTTTCGTATATACCTGTTTGGACTGCAATGTTTCGCGTCTTATCATGAATTTATCGCCTTGCATTTATTGTTCGTAGAACATGAAACAAATGTTCCAA
>Ga0247741_1000918_pt1 | contig 16163 bp, 12 predicted proteins | sample UWRJL213509R2_FD_180945 | JGI IMG/M metagenome (GOLD analysis project Ga0247741, IMG submission 180945) | Plant litter microbial communities from Arlington Agricultural Research Station in Wisconsin, United States - UWRJ-L213-509R-2 | ecosystem: Environmental > Terrestrial > Plant litter >... | reverse complement strand
CATCCGTCTCGGTCCTGCGACGTGGGCGATGCGGCGATGGCCGAGACCGACGAGGTGCGCGACGGTGGCCTGGATGCCCGGGCCGTCGTCTCGGGAGACTGCGGGGAAGGGCGAGGCGACATCCGGGTGCCCGAGGGTGACCGCCTTCAGTCCCAGCTCGGCGACAAGGCGGATGCGCGGGTCGTGTCGGCGCAGGTCCGTGACGATCACGCCGTCGACCCGGTCACCATCGGCGAGGCGCCGGTAGCTCGCGAACTCCTGCTCCCCCTCTTCGACCACGCTCACCACGAGGGCCTGCCCGGCGGGCGCGAGCGCAGACTCGACCCCGGCGATGAAGGCGGGAAAGAACGGGTCGCTCGAGACGGTGTCGGGGTCGCGGGCGATGACCAGCCCGAGGGCGAAGGCACGATCGGTGCTGAGCGATCGGGCACGGATGCTCGGGCTCCAGCCGAGGTCGCGGGCGACGCCGAGGATGCGGTGCTTGGTCTCGGGGGCGACGCCCGGGCGATCGTTGAGGGCGAACGAGACGAGGCCCTTGCTGACGCCGGCGACGCGCGCGACATCCGCGATCGTCGGCTTCGCCATGGGATCTCCTCGTCGAGTCGGTGCCGTGCCAGTTCCGGTCTGAACCGGTTTAGCGGCACGGTAGACCCACCTCGATGAGCACACAAGTGCTGCGGGAAAAACCGATCAGTCGCGCACGCGCGCCTGCTCCGCATCTCCCGGAGTCGACCCTCGAGTTGTCACTGATCGACCTGAGCCGCGGGCGATAGGTCGATCTGTGACAACTCGCGAGGATTACCTGACGAAAACACCGGGTGCACTTGACCGCCACAGTGCACGACGCCCCGCGTCGATCAGCCGAAGCGACCGTTCACGTAGTCGAACGTGCGGGCGTCGATCGGCTCGGAGAACATCGCCTCGGTGTCGCCGTGCTCGACGATGGCGCCCGGCGTGCCCTGCGAGGCGAGGAAGAACGCGCACTGGGTCGACACGCGCTGCGCCTGCTGCATGTTGTGGGTGACGATCACGATGGTGACGTCGTTGACCAGCTCGAGCATGGTCTCCTCGATCACGCGGGTCGAGGTGGGGTCGAGGGCGGAGCAGGGCTCGTCCATCAGCAGAACACGCGGCGTCACGGCCAGCGAGCGCGCGATGCAGAGCCGCTGCTGTTGCCCACCGGAGAGTCCGCCGCCGGGCGCTCGAAGGCGATCCTTCACCTCTTTCCACAGCCCCGCCTTGGTGAGGCAGCTCTCGACCAGGTAGTCGCGGTGATCACGGTCGGCGCGGGTTCCGGTGAGCTTGAGGCCAGCCAACACGTTGTCGTAGATCGACATCGCAGGGAACGGGTTGGGTTTCTGGAAGACCATACCGATGCTCTTCCGGGCGTCGACCAGCTTGCGTTCGGCCGTGTAGATGTCCTGCCCGTCGATGAGCACCTCCCCGGCGAGGCTGGCGGAGGGCACCAGCTCGTGCATCCGGTTCAGGATGCGCAAGAAGGTCGACTTGCCACATCCCGAGGGGCCGATCAGCGAGGTGATCACGCCGGCGGGCATGGTGAGCGAGACCCGGTCGAGCACCTGATGGTCGCCGAACCAGGCCGAGATGTCGCGGGCTTCGAGGGATGCCAGCGGCGCAGGCTCCGCGGGAGGCAGGTCTCGCACGGGTGCCGAGCGGCCCGGCAGGCGCGAGAACAGCGAGCGCGGCGAGGGCAGCACACGGGTGACATCGGTGAGTTGGTCGGTCATGGGGTTCCCTGCGATCAGAGGAGGTTGGGCAAGAGGATGGTCACCTGATTGGTGACGTAGATGCCGGCGAGCACCGTGAGCGGCACGAAGACGATCCAGGTCTTCTGCGCTCCGATGCGCCGATAGGCCCAGACCGCGCCGATCTCGACCACGATCAGAAACTGCAGCGCGAACACCAGCGCCCAGACGGTGGAGGTGTCGGAGGCGAGCGGCTGCGCGGTGGCGGGCAGGGCGGCGAAGGTGGTCTGGCGGGTGCCCGGCGGAAGCGCTGTCGACGTCGCCTGTGCGTCCACGTAAGCCACACCCGATGGGGCAAACGGTGCCCCGCGGGCAGTCTCGAGGATGAGCCGACTCTGTTTGCCCGTCGGGGCGCTGGGGACCGGGTCTCCGGCGTAGCGCACTCCGATGACCGAAAAGTCAGTCACGCCCTGACCGGTACGGACGGTAAAGCGGTCGCCCGGTGCCAGTTCCTGAATCCGGGCAAGCGGTCCGCCGTACGCCGCGGCGCGACCCATGAGCACGCTGGTGCCAATCTGGCCGGGGAGCACGGTGTCTCGGCGATGCCCTGGCCCGGCAGCGAGCGTGGAGCCGGACGTGCCCTCCACGAACACCTGATTGACTCCGAGGCTGGGGATCGACAAAAGACCTAACGGCACGCCGTCAACCACGAGGTGATCGTCAATGTCGCCTTCGCTAACCGGCAGGGTTCCCGCGGCCAACTGCTCAGTCAGGTCGTCACGCAAGCGTTGCTGCGCGACCGCGTGCTGGATCTGGCTGAGAACAGCCACATTGAGCACGAAGGCGATGAGCAGGGCAGCGACGACGGCCAGGCTACTTCGTGCGAAGAACTGTGCCTGCGTGAGAGCGATCGGCGCTCGGGCTGGGCGCGGCATGCGTCGCGGAGGCTTGGGCACCTTCGGCGGTTTCGGAGGTTTGGTCGAGCGCGAATGTGGCTCGCTCATTGGGTCGACACCCGGCACAACCTCGATGATCGTGGTGGTCATCCGATCCCCCGGATCGCAGCCGCCACACGCGCAAACCAGTCGAGGCGGAACCCCAACAGCGCTATGAGGCCGAGCGCCGCGCAGCCGCCGACGATCACCAGAGGTGGAATGACGACGAACGAATCCCGGGTCACCGGCGAAAGCCGTTTTCCGTCCACGACCGATGGGGGCGAGAACGTGACATGCGTGTGTACCGCAGTCCACTGACCGAGCTCCGAAATACTCGTCTGTATTACGCGCGTCTCATTCGGCTGGAGCTTGCGGATGTCGAGCGTACGTTCCGTTCCGATGCGCGCTCCGACGGCAGTCGTCGCCCAGAAACGAGCCGATGCGTTGATCGTGGACTTCGCGTCATTTCGCACAGTGAACGTCAACGACACACGACTGTCCATGGGGTTGGGAGACACCACGTGGCGTGAACTCAGCCCACTGACGAAAACGATTCCCCCGAGCCCAGGATCGTTCGACACTGGAAGGGTGGATGCGCTGGGCGACGGCGAGGGCGACTCGCTGGAGGTCGAACCACCCGGCCCTGAGCCTCCGCCCGAAGGTGATGACGATGGCGATGGCGATGGCGATGGCGCGACGGTGACGCTGATACCGATCCCATCGTCGGCGATCGCCGGGGAATTCGACTGTGATAGCCCCGCGGTTGCAATTGCGACCGTGACGAAGGCCAACAGCACCAGAACTGGTACTCGGGAGATGGAGCGGGGTTCAGTCGAGTTCATTGCTATTCCCCGCCGTGACCAGCTCTTCGGCCGGCGGTTCTGCAGCCTTTCGACGGGCCTCGTTCTCCATGTGCTCCATCCACGCAGCGGCGCGAACTCGGTCGGAGCGACGGCGGAACCACACGAAGGCAGCGATACCGGCTGCCAGAACCAGGATGATCAGAAGCCACCATGGCATTACGAAGATCGTGGTGTCGCGCTCGACCGATCTGAGCGGTCCGGGGTTCAGCGCATCGACATCGACGGTGGGCACGAGGTTGACAGTCGGGTTGAGGTATCCGATCTGAGCAACCCCGGGGACCTCGGTCGTCACGACCCGAGTGCTCCCGGGAAGCAGTTCTGCGACCGTCGCCCGAACGAGCCGAGACGCTCCGATACCGAAGTAGGTCTTCACCTGCACGACCAGGTTGGCCCCGAGTGCAACGTTGCCGTTGTTGCGCACTGTGAAAGAGACCTTGGTCGATCCTGCGAAAGGGTTCAGAGATCCCGTATAGCTGGCGGAAATGCTGCCAACTGTGAGCGCGGGCTGCAGGTCACCCTTGACCCGTACGTACACCCGTGTGGCCACCCGACGGTCGACCATGATCGTGCCCTGGGGCGTGGCGACGGAGATCACGATTCCGCCAGCGTGATCACCGGGCGACGCATCTGCAGGCACGCTGAGGCGAAACGACACGACCTTGGTCTCTCCCGGCGCGATCGGGACGTCGATTGCGTGTTGGCCGTTGGCGAAAGTCACCCACGACCCTGCATCGACGGGGTTCTCGCTCGTGCCGAGGAGACTGAACGCACCTTCGGCTGAATCGTAGGCATCCGTGGAAAACACCTTCATCGTCTGCGCAGTCGAGCCGGTGTTGCGAACGAGGTACGAGTCGTCGATGAACTGACCGGGGTCTACCTGGTAGCTGAACCGCGAACGATCGTCGGTCGACGTGCCATCGGACGGCGCACCCGAAATTCCGGCCGTGTCGTCGGCGTGAGCTGGGGCGGCCCCCACGAGCATCCCCACGCCGATGGCAAGGGCAATGACAGGGGCAGCAATGCGTCGAATGAAGCGTTCGACCTTCGGGTTGGCGAGCACGGTTTATCTATCCAAACTGAGCTAGACGGCGATGATCTCGCCGCTTAACTGCGACTGAACGGCCGCAGTGAATTGGTGGTCAGATAGACGGAAGGGGCCACGAGCACCCGTGACCCCTCCCGCCAGCATCCAGTACTACTTCGAGGTCAGCGTGAGCGTGAGCGTCGAGTCGTACGTTCCTGCCGCCGCCGTCGCCGGAGCGATGAACGTCAGGTCGGCGTTCACGACGGTGTTACCGACGTTCGCGCCATTGTCGGCCGACGCGAAGCCAGCCTCGTAGACCGCGGAGCCCGCGACCTGTGCAGCGCCGGCCGCGATGGTCGAGTTGGCCGGCTTGCTGATCAGCTTCGGCGCGAAGCCGAGCTGAGTCTTTGCGATGGTCTTCGTAGCGTCACCCTGAAGAACGAAGTCCGTCACCTTGGTGGTGAGGTCCCAGCCCTTGTGGGTGGCGACGCGACCGTCACTGACTGTGACATCACCGAGCTTGCCGGTCGAAGTGGAGAGGTGCGTCGTCGGGTCCAGAACCGGGTTACCGATCAGGACGGTGGTCGTGGACGGCGCTACGAGGCTCAGCACGCCGTCCTCGGCGGCGAGGGTGGTCGCCTGCAGGTTGAGGTCAGCAGAGCCGGTCGGCTGCGTGGGCGGAATAACCGGACCATCCTCGATCGGCTGGTCGACCGTGTACTTGCCGGTGACGGGTGTGATGTGAACGGATGCGAAGAACACTCCGGTAGACGCCAGCTTGGATCCGTTGTTGATCGTGCAGGCAAGTCCGATGCTGTAGTCGCCACCGGCAGCCTTCACTGCGGCCGCGTTGCCCGTGTTCTGCTGGTAAGGGGAGGTCGTGAACTGCGAGACGTTCTTGCTGCCCGCCGGGTAGAACGCAGAAAGGCCGACCGCGGAATAGTTGCCGATCGTGAATTCCTGGCCCTTCGGCGCGAGGAAGGTGATCGACCCGGTTGCGTCCGCCGGGCAGACATACGGGGTGGAGACGTCCGCGGGGTTGTGGAACCCGAAGTTGTCATCAGTCCAGTCGATGGAGGTGCCAGCGGGCACCAGCGCGTTGGAATTGCTGTCACCGATGTAGACAGGCGCCTGCGAGCCATTCGGCTGAGTCGCGGCGGAGGCCGACACAGCGACAGAGGCCCCAGCGAGGACGGCGAACACGGCCGTTCCGATGAGGAACGTACGGGTTTTCTTGGTGGAGAACATTGTGATTTCTTGCCTTTCTATCGGGTTAGGAGGCGTTTGCGCGAAGGATGGTGGTTCCGGACGGGGCGAGGAAGCCGAACTTGGCCTTCACAGCTCCGGTGGTGGTCGGACCCGCGCCGAAGTTCGTCAGGCTCTTCGCCTTTGCGGGATTGACGAGGTCAGCAAGGCCCTGCTCGAACTTGGCGTTGGCGCTGTCGATCCGCGCAAACTCGACGACCATGTAGGTGTCACGTCCCCAGACCGAGCTGGAGTAGTACGCCGAGTTGGCGGAGAGCGCCGTTCCCGTTCCCGTGAAGGGAGCGGTGCCCGTGGGCGAGCCGAGCGCTGCCGTGCCGGTGCGATCCTGGGCGGCTTTGTTGGTCTGGGCGATAAAGCTCGCCACCGAGAACGGGGCGATCTGTCCGGCCGCAGTGAGCGCGGTGCCATCGTTCTCGTTGACAGCCGCAAAGGTCGGGTTCGCACCGTTGTTGGTGACGCAATTGACCAAAGCCTGGTTGTCAGTCACGCCGATGGCGCCGAGGAAGAACTTGCGGGTGCCAGAGCCCGCCTGCGGAAGCAGTGGCTGCACCGTCACGCCGTTGATGACGTTGGCGCCTGCGACGCACGTATAGATCTGGGTGAGCTGAGCGGTAGTAATAGCGCCGAGGGCGGCAGCGCTGCCGTTGTATGCATAGCTCACGGCGTCACGACCGAACGGCACATACGCGAGGACACCGCTGGTGTTCGCGGCGCTACCGGGGCCGCTCGACGAGCGAGCGATGTCGACCTGGCCGGTGATGACTGCGGCCGGGGTGGTGTTGTTCGTCGCAGCGAAGGTTGCACCATCGATGGAGCGGCTGAGCGCCTTGACACCGTCTCCCGATCCCGAAGGACGGCCGAAGAACGCTCCGTTGCTCTTTACTTGGATGGCCGCGGAGCCGAACGCGTCGAAAGAACCCAGAGATGCGCCGGATGTCGCCAGCGCACGAACGGACGAGCCCGTGATTGCGGTGCCGTTGACGAGGGCGTTCGAGACGTCCTGAAGGGTGTCCGAGCCGACGAGGGTGTAGCTGTTGGAAATCGGGTCTGCGTGAGCGGGAACTGCGATGGCGACACCAGCGATGGCGACACCGACTGCTGCACAAACGGCAGCGGCCTTGATCTTCTTCACTTCGTTTCCTTTCGAGGGGGTTTTTCGACCACTCGCAACGGCGGCTGATCGACTTGGCGTCCGCTGCGACGGACGTCGGCTGGCGTTCGGGATCCAAGAATGTGGGGCATCAGAGTCGTCTTCTGATGCGGGGAACAATAGGAACGGCGGCTGCGGCGAGCAGCCCTGCGATCAGGCTCAGCGGCACCGCTGACCCGATCGCGCTCACATCACTGTCCTTCGGTGTCTTTCCGCTGCTCAGACTGAGCGCAACATTGCCGGAAGCGCTGGGTTCACCCGACCCAGCCGCCGACGGAGCGTCGCCGAATGGACTCGACGAGTTCATATCGGGATCAAATGAAGAATCCGTCGAGCCGGGCGAACCCGGAAGGATCGAAACCCCCGCCACGATGGCAGCCGCTGCGGCCTTTGATATCTCCCGCCATGACTCGGGAAGCGGTGCGTATCCGGCCGGCAATTGGCCTTCGGCGTCTCCCGCCTGCTGACCGCTCGTTGATGCGTACATGATGAAAGAGGCGTACGCGTCGCGCGTGGCCTGGTCGTTCTGCGTCGGGTTGGTCGAGGCGTATACCGGCATCGTCAGTGGGTATGCAGTCGGCGCGCCTTTGGCCGCAGACCCCGCCGGGTCGTACTCGTAGACCCGAGCCTGAGTGCTCGTCTGCGTCATCGCCGCAGCGGCTGCGCTCATCGAATCGGAGGTCGGCGCAACGAACAGCCCCGCGGGATTGCGCAACGACGCCGACACGATCTGGTACTTGGCAGCCGAAGCAGTGTCGGTCAGCCCGAGAACGTTCTGGAAGCCGGGGTTGTTGCGAAGTGACTTGACATATGCCGGGGGCGTCTTTGTCGTGTCCCACGGGCCCAAGACCTGGCCGTCACCACGGAGCGTGAGGTAGCCGCCTGTGTCGAGATCGTTGGTGTACGGGCGCCACGTGACCAGGTTGATCGCCCCAGCGCCACCCGGCACCGCCGCGACCTCGCTCGGATCCGACTTGGGAAAGGAGTCGATCGGAAGCGCCAGGCCGACCTTCGAGGGATTGAGTGCGGCGTCCGTCGCATTCCACGGGTTCACGATCATCCCCCACCCGTCGGGCTTGCCGGACAGGAATTCCCTCGCCTCAGAATCTGCAATGACGTAGCGCCACAGCTGGTTGGCGACATCCGAACGTCCCTGGGGAACTAGGAGGTCGGCGAGGGACGGTGCCACAAGGCCCTGGCTCTTCCATTCCGGATCGTTCCACTTGAGGAACTCGGGATCAGTGGTGAGGTTCCGGGCGTTGTGTCCTGGGTCGTTGGGACCGTGATACCCGACCCCGCTCTTGTCGCCGGGAAGCGAGTCCAGGTAGGAGTTGGTGAGGAGCTTTGCGACGAGCCTCGGCGTGAGGTTGAGAGTCGAGAATGCTTGGTTTGCGCGAGCCAGGTCTTCGGGAGATGTGTTCGGCCCGGCGAGAGGGCGACGATCGATAGCGAACGCGATCGACACCCCGGAGATCGCGATGGGCGCATACACATTCGAATCCGTCGAGCCATCGGAGGTGTCGAGCGGGCGAGAGGTGAGTGCCAGTGCGGCTGGCACGCTCGGGTTGCTCGCGGCACGAAGGGCATCGGGCTCGGCCCCCGTGCTGATCGTGAAGATGGACCCACCCTTACCAGCGCAGAGCGCGGGCTGCCAGGACGCGACCGCTCCCGCGACCAACTCGCTCCCGGAGATCTGCTTCTCCGCGGCGCCGATCGAGCAATTGATCCCGACCGGCTTGAACCCAACCCGGAACGCGATGCGATGCTTCCACGCGTTCCAGAACAGGCCGGAATGGACGATGTGGGTCTCACCCGCATCGGAGCTACCTCGCGGGATCACGACGATCCAGCAGGGCTTACCCGAGATCGTCTTGTCTGCCGCGGTGATCGGAGAACCGCAGTCGATTCCCGATGACTGCTGCACGGTCTGCACTTCGAATTTGACCGATCCTTTGCCGTCGGCGCTCGATCCTGCCCACTTCACCTCGTTGGAGGTGAGGCCGGTGAAGAACTCGTTGGTATTGGGGTCGACGCCGTCGATTTTCTTGTTATCGACAACCGACGCGATGACCTTCCCGGCGGGTGAACGGAAGGGGACCGACGTGTAGGTCGGGTGCACGAAACCGTCGCCGGGCGCCGTGTACGGCCGGTCTTCGGCAGCGACCGCGTCATCTGTCACGAAATTGTCGCGCGTCGCGCCCGGGGTCAAGAATCCGCCGTACTGGCAGGTGGTCCGGTCCGGTTCGGCCGGTTTCCCGGCCGCGACCGATGGATCATCTCCCCAGCACTGAACAATCTGAAGGAAGTTCTCGCCGCCATTGTCGGTGGCGGGCTGCGTCGACTGCGTGCCCCCGGTCCAGCTGATCTCGATGCCTTGCGACCCGAGGTCTTTCGTCTGGGAGACGGTCACCGCGAGGTCCTTCATCGGAGCGTTGGTGAGGTCGCTGTCCGACTCTTTAGCGGTGATCGTTTTCGCAGAGGAGTTGTCCGCGCTGGCTACGAAAGCACCGCCACCGAAGACGACGGACGTTGCTCCAACGACGAGCGCGACAAGCGAACCCACGATCGCCGAAGCGAGCCATGGCATCTTTGTGGTGTTTCGGGAAAGCACGGGTATCTCCAAGGGAAATTCAGCGCGAGCTGAAGGGGCGGGGAAAAAGTATGGGCGGTTCGTGTCATCGGGATGAACGGATCGAGTACTGCCACTCCCGTGATGGCGACGTGACGGGGTGGCCCGACGAACCGGGGCAGACCAGAAGCCGGTGCCGCAATGGGCACCGGTGATGGTGTGGTTCTACTTGTCTGCGCTCCCGCCGGACTTCTTCAGCCGTGGCGACAACAGCGCCGGAAGCACGACGACCGCTACCAGGAAAGCCCCGGCGCCTAACAGCAAGAATTGGCCAGCTCCCCAACCTGACCCGGCGAGCGTGTACGGGGTCGAAATGGCGGAACCAGCAGAGCTGGTGCCTGTGGCCGACAGCTGCCCTGCCGTGTCGCTCGGCCCGGCCGAGTCCCCGGTCGACCCGGCATCCCCGGTAGAAGTGGCCGGAGCATTGCTTGCGGTTCCGCCCTTCCCCGTTCCTGTTGTCGGGGTTGCCGTACCCGCCGCTCCTCCCGTTCCGCTCGTGCACTGGTCAGGGCCCTGCTTGTCGCAGGCCGCAGGCTGTGGCGCCGACGCCGCGAGCCGATTGCTGGAGGGCGAGTCGCCCTTCGTGAAGGTCGGGTTATTGCAGGCGTTAGGGTCGACGTTTGCGCCGTTGGCGCCAGGTATCCGCTTGATCTGATCGAAGCCGGCAAGGACGAGGTTCATCGGGAGCGGGGAGTAGCCCAGCGCTGCCGCCTGCTGCTGGCCTTCGCAGAGCATGTAGCTGGCAAAGGTACCGAGAGTGTTTCCCTTTGCGGCGTTGAAGATCCCCCCGACTTCTGTAGGAACGATCAGGTAGGAGTAGCTGGAGAGCGGGTATGTCCGCTTGTCACCGTTGTTGTAGACGCCATCCAGAATCTGCGTGAGGAACTTATCCGACGCGCTGTCAGTGTTGATCTGAGCCTTAAGAAGGGCAACCGCCACCGACGGTGCCGTCGGCTCGACGTAGTAGCCCGACGAGTTCAGAACCTTCACGACCGGGAATCCCGATTTGAGGGCATACGAGTATTCGACGTACGTGATCGCGCCCTCGCCATAGTTTTGGCTCACGTAGCCCGCGACGCCGAGCGAGCCACTCTGGGCCTTCGCTGCTCCCTTGACCGGATACTGGGACGTGAGACCCTCCCTGCCCGAGAACTGCTGCCACAAGCTGGGGAACTGCTTCGACATCCACAGAGTGAATTGTGCGGTCGAGCCGGACCCGTCGGAGCGCACGACGGGAACGATCGGCTTGTTCGGCATTGCCAGCCCAGGATTATCCGCGGCGATCTGGGGATCGTTCCAGTTGGTGATCTTGCCGGTGAAGATCTTGGTTACGGTCTCGCCACCGAGTCGCAGGTTCGTCACCCGCTTGCCACCGATCTTGAGGTTGTACATGAACGACGTGCCCCCCGCGACGATGGGCATGTATGCGAAGCCACGCGGAGGCTTTTCCGGCGCGGAACCGTCCTCGGGCGCCATCTGGAACGGGATCTCGCTCACGGCATAGTCCACGGTCCCTGCAATGAAATCCCTGCGCCCCGCGGACGATCCGTTGCCGGAGTAGTTCACGGTCATGCTGTAATTCGTCGACACGTTCTTGCGCCACTGGTCAAGCGCATTCTGCGACCACGTCGAGCCGGTGCCGCTGATCGGTGTGTACGTGGCGGCCGATGCGGGCTGCGGCAGGCTTATCGCCGCAGCGCTAGCGAACAGGAGCGTTGCGAACAGCATGCTCACGAGCTGGATGAAGCGTATTCGGGCGGTCACTCGACGGTCTCCTCGGGAAGGGGCGATACAGGCACGGCAGTAGTGGAAGGGCGCGACATCCGCCGCAGGTCGTCGGCGGATGCCGCGGCGACACGGCGACGCTGGCCGTCGGTGAGTTGTCCCGGGCCTCGACCGCCGATCACGCGGGCGACCGCGAACAGGGCGAGCACGAGCAGCAGCAGCACCGCGGCGGTGCCGAACCCGCGGGCGATCATGTTGGGTTCCGGCGACTTGACGAAGTCGAAGACCTGCAGCGGCAGCGAGATCATCGGACCCGAGAACGGGTTGAGGTTGAGCACCGAGGTGACACCCGACGTCAGCAGCACCGGTGAGGTCTCGCCGATACCGCGCGCGGTGCCCAGGATGATCGCGGTGACGAGCCCCGACCGCGCCGTCGGCAGAACCACGTGCCAGACGGTGGCCCAGCGCGTGGAGCCGAGGGCGTATGACGCCTCGCGGAGGTTTCCGGGAACGAGTCGCAGCACGACATCCGATGCCCTGATCACGATGGGCAGCATCATCACGGTGATCGCCATCGCGGCGGCGAAACCGGAGCGCTGGTGGGTGATCAGCTGGATGACCGCGACATAGACGAAGAGGCCGGCGACGATCGACGGCAGCGCGGTCATCGCGTCGGCGATGGTGCGCACGAAGCGGGCGAAACGTCCGCCGATCTCGTTGAGGAAGACCGCCGTGGTGATGCCCAGCGGCACCGTGATGCTGAGTGCGATGCCGATCTGGATGAGCGACCCGACGATGGCGTGCAGGATGCCACCCATCGACAGCGGGTCGAGCGGCCCAGCGAGCTCCATCGTCTCGGTGAAGAAATTGAGGTGCGGCAGCGCCTCTCGCCCCCGGATCAGCGTGTACGCCACGACGAAGATCAGGGCGCCGAACAGGATGATGCCGGCGCTCGCCAGCAGCACTGTCATGATCCTGTCCTTGACGTCCTGTCGGTCGGAACGGATCGCGACCAGCAGCGCGTAGAAGCCGATGAACAGCAGGAACGCGACGACGACCCAGCCGACGATGCCGGTCAGTGGCAGAAACCAGCCGAACAGCAGTGTCGTCAGGGCGAGGCTCGCGGCGAGCGCCCCGAGCAGGTCGAAGCGCTGATCGAGTGTCGCCGTGCGCAGCTTGCGGCGATCGCCGGAGGCAGCCCGGTCGGCGCGCGGCATGCTCGTGCGAGCCGGGCGCTGCGACGACATCGCGCGTTCGAGCTCGTCGGTGAGCGGTTCTGCCTCGAACGATTCGGCGCTCTCGCGCTCGACGGTGGTCGACACGGTCACCCCGTTTCTGCGCCGGAGCGCGAGCGGGCGACGATGGACGACGCGGTGAAGTTGACGATGAGGGTGATGATGAAGAGCACGAGCCCGGCCGCCATCAGAGCGGAGAGGCCGAACTCGCTCGCCTCGCCGTAGCGCAGGGCGATGAGCGCTGACACCGAGTTCGTGCCGGTGGTGAGCACGTGCCAGTTGATGGTGAAGATGGGCGAGATGATCAGGTACACCGCGATGGTCTCGCCGAGCGCCCGTCCCAGTCCAAGCATGGTGCCGCCGATGATTCCACCCCGACCGAAGGGCAGCACGACGGTGCGGATCATGCCCCAGCGGGTCGAGCCGAGCGCCAGCGCTGCCTCCCGCTCCCCCACCGGCGCCTGCGAGAAGGCCTCGCGCATGACCGAGGTCTGGGTGGGAACCACCATGAGCCCGACGACGATCCCGGCGATGAAGGCCGAGGAGGTATACGAACTCGCCTCGCTGAGGTGGTGCCCGGACGAGTCGGTCGCGGCGAGGAAGGGGATCCAGCCGAAGTACGTCGAGATCCATTCCGACACCGGAATGACGTTCTCCTGCAGGAAGAAAAGCCCCCAGAGGCCGTAGATCACGCTCGGCACGGCTGCCATCAGGTCGACCAGGGAGACGAGAGCCGACCGCATCCGCCCCGGCACCACCTCAGAGAGCAGGAGGGCAGTGCCGATGGCCAGCGGCACGCCGACGCACATCGCGATGACGGCGATCGTGATGGTGCCGAACAGCACCGCGGCGATGCCGAACTGGTGTGTCTCCGGCGACCAGCGCTGCTCGAACAGGAACGAGATACCCGAGACGGAGAGCGCATTGCCGGCCCGCACCGCGAGGAACAGCCCGACGGCGAGCATGATGCCGACCGTGGTCGCCCCGGCCGTATAGGAGACAGCACGGAACACCGAGTCGGAGCGCGAAGGCGCGGAGAGGAGGGAACGCCTGACCGGCGGCAGCGCGGTAGCGCTGACGTCAGGCATTGCAGTATCGATCGCCACAGCTCACCTTTCTTGTTCGCGCCATGGCGCGGCATTGTGCCCCGGCACTGAGAGTGCGGGCCATATGTGAACACGGAGGGTCGCCCGCATGGCCGGAGCGTGGACTACAACGTGCCGGGTCATGGTGCCGCTCCCCCACCGGGTGGAGGAGTCTGTGTCGGGGTCGGCGCGATGGTCGGGGGCGCGGTCGGGGCGACGCGGGCGATGAGCACTCGCACCTCCGAACCGACCGGAGCCGTCGTCGCCTCCTCCGGGTCGCTCGAGAGCACGGTGCCATCCGCGTGTGCGTCGTCCAGCCGAAGGCTTGAGACAGGGATGAACCCTGCCGCCCGCACAGCGTCCAGGGCCGCACTCGCGCTCAGCCCGACCACCCGAGGCACCGCGTTGGCGCCGCTCGCGACCACCAGATCGACCGCGGAACCGCGGGCGGGGTGGGCGCCGGCCGGCTGGGAGACGGTGAGGACGGTGTCGGCGGCGGCAGCGACATCCATCGCCGAGACCGAGCCGAGCATCAGGCCGGCCGCGACGAGGGCCGAGCGGGCGTCGGCCAGGGCGAGCCCGGCGAGGGTAGGCACCGTCGCACGGGACACCTCTCCGGTGACGGCGACGACGGTCGGCGTCGGTGTGGGCGTCACGGCCGGTGACGACGTGGTTACGGTCTTCACCGGCGCGGCTCCCGGATCCCCGGAGGCCGCCGCCCAGCCCAGGCCGAGAACCGCCAACACGACGACTACGCCCGCCCACATCGGGGCGTTGTCGATGCGGAGCCGACGACGGATTCGCACGGTCGGTGCCGACGTCGCCCGCCGGGCGGGCTGCAGCAGTTCGGTCTTCGCCCCCGCGGCTGCGAAGCCCACGCCCGGTACTACCGGGGTGACGAAGCGGGTCGTGCCCGCGGTGCGAATGTTCTCGTGCTGGTGCGGGACATCCGCTATTTCCAGCGCCGTCAGCAACTCATCCACGCTGTCGAAACGACGCTCGGCGGCCTTGGCCAGGGCGGTGACGATGAGGCGGTCGAGTGGAGCGGGCAACCCTGGCCGCAACACCGACGGCACCGGGGCGGGAGCCTGTACGTGCGCCCGCAGCATCGCCTCTGCGCTCGGTCGCTCGAAGGGAGCCCGGCCGACAGCGGCGAAGTACAGCACTGCGCCCGCCTGGTAGATATCCGACCGCTGATCGACCGGGAGGCCGAGGGCGTGCTCGGGCGAGACGTACGCCGGATTGCCGAGCAGCTCCTCCCCGGCCGCCTCGCGACCCGTCCCACAGAGCCCGAAATCGATGAGTCGGACGGTTCCGGACCGCAGCCGACCACGACCGTCAGCCTCGAGCATCACGTTCGACGGAGTCACATCGCGGTGCACCAGCCCGGCGTCGTGTACCGCGGCGAGCGCGGCTGCCAGCTCCCGACCGAGGCCGACGACATCCGCAGCCGTGAGCGGTCCCCTGGCTGCGACATGCTCGGCGAGGGAGAGACCGTCGACCGACTCGAGGGCGATCCAGGCCTGGGGTTGGCCCCCGGCATCGTGGCTGCCGCGATCGACGACGGCGACGACCCCCGGATGCGCGGCCCGCTCGGCCGCATCGGCCTCCGCGAAGAAGGCTGCCGTGGCTTTGTCGTCCACGGAGAGATGCGGATGCAACAGCTTGAGCGCGACGGTGTCACCGCTCGACTCGTCCAGCGCCTCGAACACGGAGGCGAAACCGCCGGTGCCGAGCAGGGCGCCGAGCCGGAACCGGCCGGCTATCAAGCCATGCTTCGGCTCGGTCATCGTCGGCCGCCGCGCTCGGTCCGAACGGCTCGCGCGCCGCGCTGCACCGTGGCGACGGCGAGGGAGCTCACGGCCAACTCGAGCGAGTTGCGGCGATCGCGCTCCGTCACGTACCAGCGTGAGGCCGTCATCACCGGCACCCCGGCGATGCTGGCGTACCAGCCGAACAGACTGCGGGTCTGGTTGCCCACGAGGTGCGTCTCGATCCGTCCGGTGGCGGCGACCAGGCGCTCGACGCGTTCCTCTGCGTCCGCCACCCCGGGGTAGAGCAGGGCGCTGCGCCCGAGGATGCGGTTGTTCAGCGAGAGCAGTTGCCAGACGACGATGGAGGGGACCGCGGCATCCGTCGGCAGTCCGTAGGTGGGTGGCGGGCCGCCGATGACGCGGCGGCAGTGCTCCTGCCACGGCTCGAGGGAGGGGGCATCGCGGGAGGCGAAGCGCAACAGGGCAATGCGCGGGCCGATCGACATGGGCGGGTGACTTTCGTGAGGCCGGCTCGGGCGCCGAGGCGAAAGCAGTCAAGTGAGATGGGGGGAACAGCGACCCCGTGGTCCGTTGACAACGACGCAACGAGTGGTGAACAGTGCGTGTTCCGACCCCCGTTCGGGGGGATTCTCGGCTAAGAGGGAGTACGGTCCGGGCACCGCGGGCGGCACGAGACAATGGAGCGTGACCGAAAATCTTGCTCTCCATGACACCGACTACCGCGGCTTCGCCTCCGACAACTACGCCGGAGCGCACCCCGAGATCATTGC
>Ga0247741_1000917_pt1 | contig 16172 bp, 16 predicted proteins | sample UWRJL213509R2_FD_180945 | JGI IMG/M metagenome (GOLD analysis project Ga0247741, IMG submission 180945) | Plant litter microbial communities from Arlington Agricultural Research Station in Wisconsin, United States - UWRJ-L213-509R-2 | ecosystem: Environmental > Terrestrial > Plant litter >... | reverse complement strand
ATTTGGTGGCAATGCATGCGAGGTGGGAATCAGGAGGCGCGTTCACAAGGACCAGGGGGAGAAGTTGCAGGGCGAATTGGTATGTGTACCATAGGTCATAGTTATATGCATATTGCGACTGGTAGCTAAAGAAGCGGAGGGGAACAAGCACGCCTGTCTTGTCCCCCTGCTCAATGTAGCCGCAGGGACGCTGATCGTAATCGCCCCACCACGTGGAGTGGAGATCTTGTACATCCAATAAGCAGCGCCTACTTGAATAGTGGTGTGGTTTTTTTCGAAAACGTGAAAGAGATGGTCGCATCTTCAATCTCGTGAAATATCTTGCCTTGAGAAGGGGTTTCAGTGACTTTCGACTCTTAACAGAGTGGCCGCTGGACTGGAGATAACGTAGACAGGATAAGGATGTCTCCAGGTGTATTTGGGGAACCCGTGGGGCCAAGATGGATGCCAGTAGTCGATGTACTCTTGGTTGTAGTGGAATATCGACCAACTCAGGATCATGCGGATCCCATCGACGTGGATGGACTATTGGGGATATGGCTAGAGCTAATTGACTACAGTGAGGTCTTTTGAACCGGTCGAGAAAGTGAAATATATCCTGTTCCATGAAGACAAGAGTAAGAATGGCACAATAACCTGGGCAATGCTGCTTATAGCGCTGTAGCATTCCTGGAACATATTGCTCATAGAGTGCCAGGTGGCGGCTATAGAGCGCGTTTCTGTTTTCGAATGCCTGGATTTAATGTCAGCCAAATCAACGGTACGGTTCATATAAGAGTGAAAATACCGAGTTTTCCAGATAATCGATGACAAGCGGGTAATAGTACAAAATTTCCCACGAATACACACGGCTCACGCTGCTGCCCCATGAAGATGGCTCAGGCAAGGTCATCTGTTGGAGCCTTTCCTCCAGCTCATCCGTAGGATTTGCTTGCATTATGAAAGAATAGAATAAATCGAACATAAGATCTGTCTCAGATGTGTGATATTAGCACAGTTCCAAGAAGCTCTCTCCTAGCTAAGAAATGGGCGGTATAAAATATCAGACTCACGGGCCGCGTTAGCGTTCAAGCTATTATTGATCTGAACATTGTCAAGATAACTGGACCAAATAGCCAGATCAGTGTAGATGGTTGTGAGGTTGAATGGGAGACCTGAGAACCGAGTGGGATCTGATAAGAAATCGAAGAGTGAAGCGTGAAGGACACGGAGTGGTATGTCGTCACCCTTGTATTCAATAAGTGAGCCCAAGTCTTCTAGACTACGCTGCACATCTCCAGGATGTAGACCGAGGATTTTATCCATGTTTTCTGGAGCTATTAATGCAGAGGGAAAGGGCCAGAGGCTCCATGGGACGTCTAATGCTTTTGTTGACAGTAGGCACATTCCAATGATACACAGAGCCAGCTCTACGTCCTCGCATGATAGTAATATATACCTGTACAAGGCGTCCAGCTGTGCGAAAGGAGATTCTCCTGAGAGAGGTTGCACTTTAAGGATCATATCGAGACGGAGCATTGGGCTATGTCGTGGTGATGAAATGTACCTAATGACTGTTGCGGGATAGATGAATTGGCCGGATGACTTTTGCACGAGATCTGCTTTGGCTTGTAATGAAGGCCAGTCCTGCGAAATGTGGCGCCTCGAAGGATGGGTTCGCTTGATTTCATCAAACTTGGCAGAGAGGAAATACGCCACGTCCTCCATCGATTCGGGTTCGTTGTCTAGCGAGTGTCGGGCGGATACCTCGACAACAGGGGTGGTGCTGAAGACCCTTGCAATTGGGACTTCGGATCGACTGGTGATGAGAAATTTGAGTGGTGCGGAATCCTGCCCAGCAGCTGTCGAGATTGCATGCAGGAGGGTGGTCCGTTCTTCATGGTTCAGGCACTCGTCCAGGCCATCTATAACAATGACTGTAGGGTATACCACACCTTGCTGAGAGAGTCGTTGAAGAGGCCCGAAGATGAGCTGCTCTAATTGATGAGCGAATGGGCGGCTCAAGATGTGGGGATCGTTTTCAATTGTAGCAACGATTAGAGGTCGGGATTCCAGGACTGAGAGAGCGATGTTGTAGGCGAGAGTTGCGATGACTGATTTTATGTGGTTTCGGGAGGAATCTTGGCGGGAAAAGAAGAATGTAGCAAGGAGTTGCTGTCGACCATGAAGCTTCTCTGCCATAGTGCGAGCGATAGCGGACTTTCCTGCACCAGCAGCCCCGTAAAGCCACATAATGAAGGCTGTAATTTCGATGACGAGGTCGACCCAGTCACCGATCTTCTCGAGGACAGCGACTCGGGTGTTTTCGTGGCATCGAGGTACGTCGAATTGATGACCATAATCGTAGAAGGCGCTGGGGGTGGCTGCTTTTGTCAAGATCTCGAATCCGGCTCATATCGATTGATCTAAGGTCAGTTCGAGCTCTATAGACAAGTGAAGAAGCGGCACACCTTGCCCAATGGCTGGCCCATAATTGTGGTTCTCCGTGAAATATCCGCCTGAGATTTGTAAATTCCTCGCATTAATCATGGGTGGGGTGGATGATGTTGTCGAAGGTTGCGTTCGACACGAGCTAAAACCAGAGGAAGGAAGGTGAACAAGCTGAAGCTAATGGTTCTCAATATAAGGCCAAGGAACGTGTTACACGCACTGGCGTACACAAGCCGCAAAGAGCCTTTTCTGGCAACTGTCAGAGGAACTTGCATAGCTTTTTACTTACATCATAGCTGCCTGAGGTCTGGGTCCCCCCCAGTGATGTTTAATCACAATCGAATAAGATGCTTCCCGAGACCTGAGGTAACATCAACACGCACCTATAAACCTTGCACGGCGCTTATTGAATTGCCAGTGGTGCGCGAAAATTCGCAACGTGAGCAGCCTAGAGTGAGTAAATCAAGTAAATCCAAGCAGTAGGTTTGGGGCTGCTTCGTAGAGGTGTTTATTTCCCTGGTTTTGGCTGAGCCGTACAGAGAGATCGCCCATCGCTCGAGAGCTAAGCGCTAGAAATCTGAAATGTGGACGCTGTTCAACCGGTCCGGTCCGGTGTAGATGTTCCAGGTCATGTGCCCCCTTGCATTGCAAGTTGATTCTGACAACAGTTGAAGTTGAAGTTGAAGCTTTTCCAAGTTCCTGACCCGATAATATACTCCAGGTTCAAGCTTAAAGTCAAGTTTCAAGCGTCGATTCCCTGGAGAGTTGGTCAATTCGTCGGCACTGCAGACCCCACTGCTTTCTCGATATCAACTATTTATCATTTCTTCTACCTACTTTCGACACTTCAAAGGGCTGTTGGCTCGTCTAGTCTCCAGGAACCGAAGCTTTAGTACCTGGTCACAAACTTCGGATGGTCATGCCCAAGCCCAATTCTCGTGGCACCGTCGTCTGGAACAACCAAATGATTGGCCGAAATGCGTCTCCAATGTGCACCCTCACTCGTGGCTCGACTTTTAATGAAGACACACAGGGCTCAACTTGAAGTTGACTGTGACCTGGGTTCTCGACGCCTGATGCTTAACGTTGGCATCGAACATCAACATCGGCCACCAACTTTCTTCGAATTGGGCGAGATTCCAATACTAATTATTTCCGGCTCATCCTAGCACACCATGTTTGTATTTCGTCTCCTTCGATAAATCTTATACCCGGACGACCGACGATGGCGGGAATGGAGGTCATGCGGGAATGGCGAGAGGAATTTCAATGTAGTTGGAAGACTCGTGCCAGCGTTGACGCCCACAACGAGAACGTCGATAGCATCAGGTGCGTCGTGCTAATGGCATCTCTTGCTTTCCCATCCTCCAAGCTAACCATGATTACCTTTAGACCACCGTGACGATGGTCTCCACTATCAGCTGACAAAGTTTAAGACCCTCTCAAATGCTTATCTTCGACGGAACTTGCTGCTGGGTGGGAGGCAGTGACTGGCAGAGCACGAACATTGGGGATATTCATATTGGTGTTGGTCAGGTGGCGAGAAGAGGGAGAGGCGTGGCTCAGAGTCTGAGAGGACGACAGCAAGAAGTGCGGAGAAGAACGCCGGGGAGAGAATGACGTCGATGATGCGTTGATGCGTCGGACGATGAACAGGACATCCGCGGAGCACAGCACACGAACACCATCACCTGGCCGAACAGCTGCTGCATCTGGCCAGTCATCAACCTCAAGAACCGTTGGCGGCGGGTAGCCGGCCCCTCGTACGGTACTCCGCGAGCAGTGTCTCCAGACCCCAACCATCGTCGTCGGCTTTTCTTCATCACTCGTGCTGGACTTTGACCACTGCTGCCCGACGGATTATTGGACACGAGCCCAACGCCATACGACTGACAGTTAGACATCCAACTCAACCGAGCCTCATTCAAGCGTGATGGAACTCCTAACTGCTTCTTACACCAAATCTCTCCCTGGATGATCAGTGGGCTTTATGACGGGATGTACTTCGTGGGCCGGGTCAAGAGGCCAGGTGGACGCAGACGTAGACACAGGACAATGTGGACGCCGATAAACCTGTGGTTTTGGCATCGATGCGTCATGATCGATTCTCTGTTGGGTAAGTTCTTTTCACCAGTTTCGCGATCGCCGTTCTACCCTTTCTCTTCGAGTACGCATACACCATGCAGGTCACACCTTCCTTGGAGCTGACATCTGTCCCCTCTCCCTCCCTCATCGCATTCATGTCTTCTCCTTCTCGTCCTCATCTCCCCCTCCTCATTTTTATTCTCATTCTTGCTTTGTACTATAATAACTAACCAACATTCTATCTTAACAGCAACGATGATCCTACGCGCCCATCTAGGCCAAATCAAGCATGTTCAGTAACCCACTCGTGGATGCGAGGCTGAGGAGTAGTGGGGCTGTTGCGGTATGAGCGGGATGCGGATGACGGCTCTGAGCTGAGTTCTTTTGGGAGTGGCGACTCGGAGGAGTGCACAAAGGCCAATAGTTCGAAGAAGGAAACGAACGACAAGGTCACAAGAAATAACAAATCAAAGGCCAACCAAGGGCGGATTTATTCGAACATACCCCGCATCTGCTAGCCCGCTCCCGCTCCTATATTTCCTCCAAACATCATACGAGTGTGACGATAGGTGTTTCCCCAAAGACACCTCGTACACTGAAGCAATGGATCGTGCATATCTTAAGCGGGGCTTGGTGGCTTAGTGGTTGGGTTCTGGTTCGGGTATTTGGTGTTTGTTTGAGACCGAGAATGGTTCATTCAAGGACGTACGAATATGCCTAGCACTCACGACGACGATGAAGAAGGGATCGAGAAGCCAAAGTCAGAGACGGCGATGGATATCGACAACGCCAGACGGCCGCTGCGACGGTGCACGTGAAGACAAACCCTGGTGGCCATCGTGAAGAAGAGGTATTTGAGTTGGGTGTGTGTTAGGTGCGTTCGTTTTATCTATCTGGTGGCGCTGTAATCTCGAATGTTATTGTTTTCCTTTGCTTTCGGAGTGTCGTTGACCTTGCTTTGCTTTGCGTCGACGAAATATCGTCTCTTCAACCCGTTCTACCTTGCCTTTCAGATCGTTGTTTCACCATCGCTCGCTTTCTCTTCGCAACTTTTTTCTTTTCTTTCGCCCCGGCATCGTGACCTACACCATCTTCATCGTCTACCAACACTAATCATTTCTTTATATACGGATGTCCCATCGAAGTCGACGGAGACGGATATGCCGCACGACTCTTTGGAGTCTCAGGCGTCGACTACGGAGAAGGAGAAGGAGATCGTGAAAGACATCATGGCTCGCGGAGAAGAGGGTATGAAGCGATCGAGTGTAAATGCACCTGATTGGTGGGTATTCTCGCCTATACCATTCTTTGTGCCCTAGAATTCCAACTGACAGCGAAATCGACCACAGAAACATACCACGCTGAAGATAGCTCAAGTTGACCGAGACCTAGGTCTCAATGCCAGCTTTGACTTTGTCTTAACACTTGGTCGTCAACATCTGATGCTCAACGCTCAACTTTCCAACATCAGCCACGATTTCCATTGAAGTGGAAGAGATTCACCATGTGCGAGGTATCATTCTTTCCTACCGTTTGTCATTGACTCTAAGTATCTCTGTCTAGCTCGTCATGCCTGGCTTTGCTGCCAACTCTGTCCATCTATATGGAGGACTTCCCCGTATACTAACTCTCCTGACGAATCCCATACCAAACTTGGGGTTTTATGAGGAGGGTTGGGTCTTCTTTGAAATTGAAAGGACGGCCGATGGGATGGATGTAGGCGGATGTTAGAGTGGAGAGAGCGGTGTAATCGTTATGGAAAGACCTATGCTGGTCTTAACAACCGCAACTAAAATATCATAATGTCTCGGGTGCGTCTTGCTTCACCACCTTTTGTTTCCCATCTTCCATGCTAACAAATACTTTTAGACCACTATGACGATAATCCCCACCTCCACCTCGTTTTGTTCTATGCAAATCCAATGATTCAAAACCCCTCGGGATGCCATTGAGCAGCAATTTTATATTCGGCGGAATCCTATCAGTCGCACGAAGGTGGTGGTTTGTCGAGGGCGAACCTCGCCTGGCAAGGGAAGGAGAGGAATAGAAACACGAACGAAAGTGGCAGCACGCGAAAGACAACTCACAAACGCACACGCGGTCAAGCACTTCTGCTACGCGCGGATCTCTCGCGCAGTCGTACCAACACTTATGGCCACTTTCGCCCATCCGGCAAGCCCAAACCAGGACCAGTGGACACCCGGCGGCGGCGATGATAATGGCCGTCTTTCCCCAAGGCGCGTCTGACCCAGGATTATGCAAGTTTTGCGTTTGCCTGGGGCTGGATAGGTGTCCAGGGTAGAGAACTTAAAGGTTGTTCTAGAACGGGTGCGGCCTCGAGATCCTTGGTGAACTCGAAGTCGAAGCTGACGTCAATGCGTGGAGTTGATGTTGATGTTATGCGAGGGTATGTGTATTTTTCATGTGCGTTGGTGTCTGCGAAGGGGTTGTTATACTCCCAAGCGGACTTTTTGAAAGGCGCCGCGTAATTTCATGCATTCTGACATATGCACCTATTTGCTTATTCCACCCCTCGTCGCTGCCGGTTTCGGTTTACCTTGGTGTTAGATCGTGATGCTGACGAATATTTGTGTATCATATAGCTCTTGTCAAGATACTCAGTCGCACAAAATCCACCAGTGCGACATGGCCGCTCATGCGCCTCGCGTCCTCAGCCTTGGACGAAGCTGCAGATAATGTGGATGCCTTATGGGGGTAGAAGACAGGACTTAATCACGAAGGCCCCTTATGCATTATTGGAAGATTCTGGAGGCGAGGGAGGTGCGGATTTCATTGTGGCGCAGGACTTTCAGTGTTCTGAGAGGTCTTCATATGTGGTTATTGGTGGGATCTATGCATGTATACGCTGTTCGGGCCGTTACTTGGAGGGTCGGATGGAAGGGCTGGATAGAACCCAGACACGGAAAACCAATTTCCTGCTCCATCTTGTCGGCCCCAAGGTCCGGTTTACTCAGACTCACTTAGATACTTGCGTTCGTTCGGGTTTGGGTTGGAGCTGGAGCCAATTGTGAGATTGCGTGAGGATTGGCGGTGCGGATGAGAACGATGACGCGTTGTAGATGCGGCCTATGATAATCATACGCGTAAGTAGACTGCAGCTGGGACAATATTCATTGCCGTGATTGACGATCGCGAGTCTGGTCGAAGCAAGTTGAAGCGATCGGGTTTGTTGGACGATTACGATAGCACCAAGCGAGGCACCAAGCAGGCAGGCTTTGATATCTTTGATGCTCATTGCTTCTTTTCTCTGCCAATTGGCAACAAGCTTCCATATCTATTTCCATACATCCTTTTATCAGTTTTGCATCGATATATATACTCGCGGACTTCCTTTCTCCTAATATCTTCGCACATCGATTCCGGCTTTCACCGCACTGCGACCTACTTCAAACTCTCCTCGAGTCACTTTATGAGCAGACCCAGACACAGTACCCTACCTGTCCTTGTGTGCTGTCCGAAATCGGTTTATCATGAATACCAAGGCAACTTTGCAGGTACAGCCTCCTTCATCCCTTCGTCTTCCAACTCAAGCTCGTCGCCGTCACGTATTGATTTCGCTTCTACGCACCCAGATATGTGGACCAAGATCAGGCTCCATCCAACACCAATGCTAACGCTAACAATGAGTAGGAGAAAAAAACCGCCCTCACCGAATGCACGGACGAAACGCAAACTCGTGCATGCATTGGTCGATGTACGATCGAGGGCTATGGGGTGTATGAAAGTTTATTTGACAACAATAGATGGGGACGGGGATAGCGAGAAGAGGGACAAACCAGGGAGAGAGTTAAGTGGTCCAGTAAGGTGCGAATATCCTGAGCTGCTTTGAATTCAAGGTATACGGAAAAGAGAAAGTTCGTAGATATAACTGCGTTTGAACACTTTTTGCGTCCATAGATACCAAATGACCATCCGACATTAGTCTACATCCATGCCATTCATACCGTTCACAACAATCCTTGTCCTCGGTGACACAGCTCTAATAGGTTGGCATCGAAAGAGGTACTGTGTGATAGATTCTTTCGCTTTTCTTGTTTCCCGGGGATAGGCAGTGCAGAACGAATTGAAAATACAGTTAGCGGCAATGGATGCGAGTTGAGAATCTGGAGGTGCTTCGACAAGAAGGATGGGAAGAAGTTGCAGGGCGTGTCGGTATGTGCGCCATAGGTCATAGTTAGATGCGTACTCTAGCCGGAAGCAAAAGAAGTAGATGGGAACTCGGATGCCCTTGTGGCGGCCAATGTAGTCTTTGGGACAACGCGGGAGATCACCCCACCACGTGGAATGGAGAGCTTGTGCATCCAATAAGCATCGCCCACTTGAATAGTGGTGCCGCCTTTTTCGAAAACGCGAAAGAGATGGCCGCATCTTCAATCTTGTAAAATATCTTGACTTGAGAAGGGGTTTCAGTGACTTTCGACTCCTAACAGAGTGGCCGCCAGACTGGAGATAATGTAGACAGGATGAGGTGGTCTCCACGTGTATTTGGGGAACTCGTGGGGCCAAGATGGATGCCAGTAGAGTATGGATTCCTGCTTCTTCTAGCCAGATATCCACCAACTGAGGATGAGCCGGATCCCATCGTCGTGGATGAACTATTGGGGATATGGCTAAAGCTAATTGACTGCACCAACGTATTTTGAACCGGTCGAGAAAGTGTGATATATCCTGTTCTGTCAATAGAAGTGCAAGAATTGCACAATAACCTGGGCAATGCTGCTCATAGACCTGTAGCAGTGGTGTGACATATTGCTCATAGAGCCCTAGATGGTGACGATAGAGCGCATTTCTGGTTTTGAATGCCTTGATTTAATGTCAGCCAAATCAGAGGTACAGTCCATACTGAACGTACCGAGCTTTGCAGATAATCGATAATATGTGGGTAATAGTACAAAATATGGTCAGAATACAGATCACTGGCGCCCGGCAAAGATGGTTCAGGCAAGGTCATCTGTTGGAACCTTTCCTCTAGCTCATCCGTAGGATTTGCTTGTACTATCGAAGAATAGAACAACGTAAACATAAGATCTGTCTCAGATGTGTGATATTAGCACAGTTCAAGGTGCTCTCTCTTAGCTAAGAAACAGGCAATATAGGATATCAGACTCACCGTAAAGGGTCTGCATCTGAACATTACCATGACTGGCATCAAGGTAACTGCACCAAATGGCCAGATCGGTGTAGATGGCTGCCAGGTTGAGGGAGAGGCCCGAGGACCGAGTGGGATCGGATAAGAAATCGAAGAGAGAAGCGTGAAGGACGCGAAGCCCTATGTGGTCACCCTTGTATTCGATGAGGGAGCCCAAGTCTTCTAGACAACACTGTACATCTCCAGGGTGTAGACTGAGCATCCGTTCCGTGTTTTCTGGAGTTGTTATTTCAGAGGGAAAGGTATAAGTTTCTTCGGTCCATGGAACATGCATTCTTTGCGTCTCCAGTAAGCAGAAGCCAATGATGCGCAGAGCCAGCTCTACATTCTCGCAAGAGAGTAGTATATACCTGTACAGTGCGTCAAGCTGCGCAAAAGGGGATTCTCCTGATAGAGGCCGCAATCTTAAGACAACGTCGAGGCGGAGCGCCGGGTTATGTCGCGGTGACGAGATATACCTGATGATTGTGGCGGGATAGATGAATTGGCCGGATGAATTTTGCACAAGATCTGCTTTAACTTGTGATGATGGCCAGTCATGAGGGATGTGGCGCCTCGAAGGATGGGTGCGCTTGATTTCGTCAAACTTGGCAGAAAGGAAATACTCCACGTCCTCTATCGATGAGGGTTCGTCGTCTAGTGAGTGTCGTGTGGATACCTCAACAACAGGGGTGGCATTGAAGACTCTTGCAATCGGGACTTCAGGTCGACTGGTGATGAGAAACTTGAGCGGCGCAGCAGCTGTCGAGATTGCATGTAGGAGGGTGGTCCGTTCTTCGTGGTTTAAGCACTCGTCTAGGCCATCTATGACAATGACTGTAGGATATATCACACCTTGCTGAGAGAGTCGTTGAAGAGGCCCGAAGATAAGCTGCTCTAATTGACGAGCAAATGGGCGGCTCAAGATGTGGGGATCGTTGTCAATTGTAACGACGATTAGAGGTCGAGATTCTGGGACTGAGAGAGCAATGTTATAGGCAAGAGTTGCGATGACAGATTTTATGTGGTTTCGGGAGGAATCCTGGCGAGAAAAGAAAAATGTCGCAAGGAGTTGCTGTCGACTATGCAGGATCTCGGCCATAGTTCGAGCGATGGCGGATTTTCCAGCGCCGGCAGCCCCATACAACCACATAACAAAAGTCGCGAAGTCGATAATGAGGTTGACCCAGTCGCCAACTTTCTCCAGGACTGACACTCGAGTATTCTCGTGGCATCGAGGTGCATCGAATTCATGACTATGATAGTCGTAGAAGGCGCTTGGTACCGCGGCCTTTGTCAAGATCTTGAATCCAGCTAACATAGACCAACCCAGCATCAGCTCAAAGCCTTCAAAATTTATTGAACAAACGGCTCACCTTGCCCGGTAGCGGGTGCATAATTGTTCTGCTCCGTGAAATTTCCGCCTGAGATGTAATTTTTTCCGTTAAACATGGAGTGGGTGGACGGTGGTGGCAAAGGCTGCATTTTCCATGAATGAAATCCTGAGGCAGGAAGGTGGGCGGCTCTCAATATAAGAACAAGGAACGTGTTAAGCTTATACGCGTCGGCAGTGCTGCCGCAAGGAGCTTTTTCGGCAACGAATTTGGACGCTGTTTAACCGGTCCGGTCCGGTACAGATGTTCCGGGTTATGTGCTGACATGCAGACGCTTGCAAGTTGAAGCTTTTCAAGCCTTTTGTTTTCGACCCAACATTATCGATAATGTACTCCAGGTTCAAGCTTAAAGTCAAGTCTCAAGCGTCGATTCCCTACAGAGTCAATCAATTCGTCGACGCTGCAGACACCTACTGCCTTCTCGATGTCAATTTTTCGTCATTTCTTCCACATACCTTCGACACTTCAATGGTGTTGGCTCGTCCAGTCTCCAGGAACCGAGGCTTTAGTACCTAGGCCACAAACTTCGGATGGTCATGCTCAAGCCCGATTCTCGTGGCGCTGTCGCCTGGAACAACCAAATGATTGACCGAAATACGTCTCCAATGTGCACCCTCACTCATGGCTCAACTTTTGATGAAGGCTTGAAGTTGACCGCGACTTAGGTCTGGAAACAGGCTTCAATCTCGTTCTAGGTACTATGTTCTCGACGCCTGATGCTTATCGTTGGCCTCCAACATCAACATTGGCCACCAAATTTCTTCGGACTGGACGAGATTCAAATGTATGATTCCTCATTCTTTCCTGCTGCTTGCGGGAGGGTACTAACTATTTCTGTCCAGGTCATCCTAGCACGCTATGTTCGTATTTCATCTCTTTCCATAAATCCTATACACGGACAACGAGGAGGACGACTGCCGACGGCGGGAACGGAGGTCATGCAGAGATGGCAAGAGGAATTTCAGTGTAGTTGAAAGACTCGGGCCAGCCTTAACGCCCACAACGAGAAGGTCGATGGCGTCAGGTGCGTCGTGTCAATGGCATCCCTTGTTTCCCCATCTTCCAAGCTAACTATGATTACCTTTAGACCATCGCAACGGCTATCGCCTTGTCTCACTCTAAACATCCAACAACTCTCAAATGTAGCCAGCATCTTATGTTCGATGGGACTTGCTGGTGGGCGGGAGGCAGCGATGGCAGCGATTGGAAAGGCACGCACCATAGAGGGTACGAACGTTGTGGGATGTTCATGTTGGTGCCGGTCAGACGGCAAGAAGCACAGGCTGGGGGATGGGGAGAGGATGACGTCGATGATGCGTTGATGCGGATTCCTCAAACGATATCCGCGGAACGTAGCACACGAAGCTCAGAAGCCCGTTGCTCTTCGATTGGCACTTCAACTCGGCCCGACTGCAAGCTCAAGATCAAGAACCGTCTGCGGTGCGCCCTTACAGTGTTCGGTGTTCGGTGCTGAAGCCTGCCAGCACTGTCCGTCTGCCTCTATCATCTGGCTATGACTCACGACCACCGTCGCGGTTCCAATTCTCCCTCTCCTCTCCTCTCCTCTCCTCTATGGCTACCTAGTCTTCTATGCTGTCGACGTCGACTCTTGGAGCATGGTGTCTCATCCGTGTCGCTGAGCTTTTGTTCTCATCACTCGTGGATTTTAGACAACCCACCACTACCCATGCCACCAGACAACGACCTGAACACGAGTCCGACGATATACAACACGACACGACTGATAAGTCAACATCTAGTCCAACTCAACTCAGCCCAAGAAATGCTATGGAGCTCCTCGTATACTACCTCCTGCGCCAAACCCACCGGACAATCGTAGGACATTATGATGAGGTGTACGTCGCTGGCGAGGGCGGAGATTATATCGACGAGGAGGCGGCGTCATCGCCCTACAGGTGGCATTGGCGCTGACAGATCATAACGAGATTATCGATGGGTGAGTACACTTTTTTGTTTGGGACAGGTTACGCATAATCCAGTTACACTGCACATTGAACGTTGTCGTTTGGAAGTCCACTGACACTCCTCAATCCCTCACTCATATTGTCCTCGTTCTCATTCTCGCCCTCACCTCGTTCTTATTCTCATCCTCTCCTTGTTTTTGTCCTTCCTCATTTCATACTACAATTTCTAACTAACATTCTATCCCACAGCAACCCCAATCCAATACGTGAGCGCTTCTGGACTAAATCGAGCATGTTCAAGAACCCTCGTAGGCGCTGCACTGACGTCGAGTGGGTGCGAATCTCAACTCCGAGTCCGACTCGTCTGGCAGTGGTGACTCGGAGGAGGACACGAAAATTAATGAGGAAGCAACCACGGAAACTAACATGCTCCTACCGACTCGGACGAGCGCTACCGAAGACCTCTTCGCATATACCCAGCACATGCTCCCCAAATCTCATACCGCATCCATCACCACCCCAAATTCCCATACATGACATTCAAGACCAAGACCAACGACGATATGCGTCTTCCCCAAAGGTACTTCGTACACGGGACTTTGTATCGTGCAGGTTATGAGCGGAGTTTGGGGGATTGGGGGGTGGGCCCGTGAGTTGGATCGCGTTAATGATTCATCCAAATCGAGGACGTACGAATGGAGGGTAAAGATGGAGACGGCGACGGACATACCCACTGCGGCGGCACATGTGAAGATAATCCAAAAACCCGTCCCAACGACCATCACATACGCAGATAAGAAGAGGTATTCGAGTTGGGCTCCTGTTAGAGTGCGTTCTTTTATTTTTGTCAGCCGTTATTCCAGTTCAGAGTCTCGTCTTCTGATTTTCATATCTTATTTCTTTCTTTTCGTTACATTGTCGTCTGAGTGTCCACCGCGCGCTTATCCCTACCTACGTTTCCTAACTCACCTTCATTTTCCTCCGTCGCAATCGTCATTGAGACGTATCATCACCCGGGCCGGTCCTGTTTCTGTATCATGATCCTCTTTCCGGTTCTTCAAATTCTCATCATCATTTATATTTATGTTCCCTCTGATCTGATTCTCAACGTGAACAGGTACGGAGGATTCATTGGGATGGTCAAAATTACTTCCAGGTTGCTTTCTGGTACCCCAAAGGGTGGCGAGACCGCGACCAAGCAGAAGAGGGTTGAAGAGGACGTACAAGATATAATAAATGAACCGCGTATCGGAGGGCGGGGGCGGTTTGGTGAAATTTGAAGTCGAAGTCAATGGAGTGACATTGTGTGGAGGTACGTTGTGCTTTTCTTTTTTGGCGTTGGCATCTGTGAGGGCGTGATGCTCTCCAGTGGCTTCTCGAACATGTCATTTTAACGAGCGAGTTTTGACATGCCCCTTATTCGTTGCTCTACGTCGCGTCGTTCCCCGTCTCTCATACTTCCACCTTGCCGTTAGATCGTAATGCTGACGATCCTGTCCACATAGTCTAGCTTTCATCAATATATTGACTTACATCAAGCACCACTAATACGGATTGGACCGCTCGAACATCTTCAGTCATGGACGAAAATGCAGCGGACTCAGCGGACTTCATCACGCGACGGAAGGCAATGACATGTGCTTAAGATTTTCTGGATTTTGATTCGTGGACACGATGAACCAGAGAAATCTCCTCCTGCTGCTTTCCAGCTCCTTTACCACGTCCAAGCCGATCGCATTCACGAAGCACGCACACTCACAATCAAAGGCCTCTCCAAAGGCCTTTGCGCAAGGCAACACGCACACTTGACGACTCTCCATCTCCGTCAACACCTCCCTCCTGGCACCTCACATCTTTCCTCTCTGTGCCACTGGGAACTCGAAGTGGCTAGGACCTCTGAAAAAGAGCGAAGCTGAGGCAGGTTCCGGAGGTATTCTTGGCCGTTAGTCATTGCGAAGTGGGTTCTGTCTGCGTTTCAACGTTTGGAACATGTTTTGGAGGGGGGGCGAACTCAGGACGACCTGGAACCATACTCTCAGGCGCCATCGACTACTCGCAGGGTATGCACCATCGACGCCGGGAACGTTGTACCAAATCGCGTCCGTATTAGGCGCCCGTCGTATGTGGTAAGAAAAGAAGAAAGTGGCGACGAGGAGTTGCCGTCGACCATGGAGCCTCTCTGTCATAGTGTAGGCAATGGCGGATTTCCCTGTGCTAGCAGCCCCGTACACCCACATAATGAATGCCGCGATTTCAACAACGAGGTTGACCCAGTCGCCAAACTTCTCGAGGACAGCAACGCGGGTGTTTTCGTGGCATCGAGGCACGTCGAGTTGATGAGCAAGTCGTAGAAAGCGCTCGGAGCCGCTGCCTTCGTCAAACTTGAAATCTCGAATCCGGCTGACCGCAATCAGGCTAGCATAAGTACAAGTGCTCGCAGGATATATGAACAGGTAGCACACCTTAGCCAGCAGCTGATCCGTAGCTGATGTTATGTTGCGTTAAAATCCCCACTCAGATTGCTCAGATTACTTCGATTAAACATGGTATGGGCGGTGGACGGTGGTATTGAAGGCTGCATTCGACGTGAACGAAAGCCAGGGGAAGGAGAGTTGGGTGGAGCTCCAGCTGATGGTTCTCGATATAAGACCAAGGAATGGGTTACATGCATTGGAAATGCTTCTGGAAGCTGTCAGAGAAACTTTGCACATAGCTTTTCAGATCTTGGCACCAGCCTCCTCCCCAGGTCCTACTTCGACGTTTATAATTAGTGACACAGCTTCCCAAATACCATTGTAATTCTGGAAGGTGTTTAACGTTTACAATGTTGTGATTTCAACTGCGCCATCGGATGCTATCTCTTACACGAACGTGAGTTCCTGTATCTGACAAGGAAAGGTGTATGCGTTCAAGGACTAGGGTTGAATTGCGGGATTCGTTCTCTCGTACGAAACTGCCGCGTCTAATTAGTCCAGGGAGGGTAATACAAGCTGATATGTGGTCATATTCCATGGCTAGTGGAACGATGGTTAAGTGGGTTTAGGGAAGGTACAGTATCCACGCGCACAGTCGATTTGATCTGGTCAAGTTCGGTCTTCACTCGAAAAATTCTTGACTGCTAGAATAATGCCGGACCTGGAGACCTCTCAGGGAGGACGTCGAGGTCAATCGGCAGGTGATCGTACACAG
>Ga0247741_1000916_pt1 | contig 16177 bp, 22 predicted proteins | sample UWRJL213509R2_FD_180945 | JGI IMG/M metagenome (GOLD analysis project Ga0247741, IMG submission 180945) | Plant litter microbial communities from Arlington Agricultural Research Station in Wisconsin, United States - UWRJ-L213-509R-2 | ecosystem: Environmental > Terrestrial > Plant litter >... | reverse complement strand
TTTTCAGCCATCTCAAGCACACGCTCGTAATGTTTAACCGCATAAGAGTGAAGTCCTAGATAGCGTCAGTTGAATCCCCTTGGGAATATGCCGAAATAGCCTACCCAATTGCTGGAATGAGCGACCAAAATTATACTCAACCTCCCGCATGGCTCGATCATTGTCATGGCCGCCCCTTAGCTTCCGGTATTGCGAGAGAAACGCCAGGGACTGAAATAGGAAGTAGAGACTTAGAGCGTGGGGGAAATAGCAGGAGCACAGTACGAACCTGAACGACGAAATGATGACGATTATCAACTTGTCGTTGCATCGCACGGCCAACGCAAGCGATAGCCAGACTCAAGCAGATCATCGGATCCTCCGCGTAATAATCATAAGCATGAAGCAAGTAAACTGTAATATGGGTCAGCACAGTCCAACAGACTAAAGAAACAAACAGAACATACAAATCGCACTCTGGTAGCTCTTCGCGGCAACGCAGATCTGACCATATATCGCCATAATCACAGGGTTAAAGCTTGACGGCAACCCCTGCAACGGTGCCTTATCTTTCGTAGGCTCGGCATCCCCTTCTCCTTCCACATCTCCCTCCACTTCGTCATCCTCATCGCCACCTTCCGCCTCCACCTCCGTAGACTTTGAAGGAACAATCGACACCCAGCGTTTGTTGAGCGTGTTCCACCTCATATTCTCTGGGTTCCTCACAGACATATCAGCAACCTTCATCTCGCGAAAGAGGTGTTTCTGCAACGTCGCGGCGATGAACGAATCGGTATTTCGCAGGCCGCTTGCGAGGGATGCGTTGAGGATTCGGAGAAGTTCGTTGTTGAACTGATGTTGGGTTATCAGCTTTCGGACTTGCTCTACGACGATGTCGTAGCGTTCGCCATGGATAGCGCATGCTGAAGAAAACAGTAAAATGTCAGCTGGCTGATGAATTGAGTAGTAATATATTCACTGATCAGCGCAAAACGTATGGTCACTTGGTGATCTTTGCCTTTGTACCCGTTGGAGACCATGATATGCCGAAGGATCTCCTCCGCGGTGTCATATTGACCGACTGTAGTCAAATTGAAGCAATACTGAAGACTCCCTTCAGGATAAGGAACGCTCGATAACAACAAGGATACCTACCTGCATGATGAGACGCAACCAGTCATCAAACGAGACTCCACGGAAGATAGTAACAGCAGTAAGCTTATCACCGCTTCTAGCAGATTTCCGAGCAACACTATCACGCTCTATGGGGAATGAGAGGGAAGTCAAGATGAAATGTGTAACAAAAACATACCCAAATCAAGTTGAAGACGAGACATCATGCGATCCTCGTCTTCCTCCGTTTCGGTGCGTTTCTGCTTGCGACTTCGAGGGAACATCCCTCGGAATGGGTTCGTCTGGACGTATTGACCAATCAGAACCTTGTGAATTTCTCAGAGGAACAGACAAACCCGGCTTGTTAGGAACAGATTTCTCGTCTCTCTGAACATGTCCACAAGCTTCTCAGCCTCGATCATCCATTCCCTGCCAGCCTCCTCATCTCCAGACAACATCCCACCCCAAAGGTCCTTCAACCGTCGATACCCTCTGACGACCTCCTTTTCTTTCTGCACCTCCAGTTCCTGTAGTTGTGCATGTGATAGACGGTTCTGCTTGGGTGTTCCTGCCGGTTTCGGTTTCGTGGCCACCTTCTCCTCGGTGAAGAGAGAAGTGGACGTGGATGCCATAGGTTCGTCGTTTTGATGACCTCCGGGGCCTCTACGAGGTTTCTTTCTTGAGTCGATAACTGTATGTTGGATATTAGATATGTCAGAAGAAGGAACATGAGACGCATACCTTCGTAGACGAGATCGAGGGCCTTTCGAGGTTCGCCCATAATTTCATACACCTCGGCCAATTTCATCTTTGCGTCATTGTTTTTAGGATCAGCCAGTCGGACTGCAGAACGGAATTAGATAAGTCAACGAGCAGTAAAGTATTACTTACCATGTTCGTACACTTCTGCGGCATCTTTTAGTTCGTCGACGTTTCTCATGCATGCCGCTGTTTGCAAAAGTACGTAGATACTGCTGGTCTATCATGTGGTCAATCACAGAACGCAGGATCTTCGGTGCATGCTCACTGCAGGATCGCCACCGAGTATTTCATATATAGGTTTAGCCTCTGCGTACATCTCGCGTTCGAAGTAGGCGTCTGCGATTTCGGCAAAAAGAACTGAATAGTCCAACACGTCCTCACCAAGAACGACGTTTGCATGAAGCTGTATCGATTCCTTCAACAAAAGTGATGTCAACAAATAGATGAATCTGCACCTTGCCCTCTTCTAGATCACCCATCTTAATCCGAGCGACTGCCAGACGGTGTCGAGCGTTGGCATCAAGGTCGTAGTTCCCTGCTAACATCGCGTTTGCTTCCGCTGTAATTGGACGAGGCGGCCATCCCGGCTGATCATACTCTCGATCGTCTTCACACATGTCCCAGTACTTCTGAGCCAATCGTCCTTGCAGCCATCGTGTCCCACGTCGAATCGTATCCACTGCACGAGCATGCTCTCCAAGGACATTATATAAGTCAGCAAGGAGGAGTAAATCCATACTTCCGAATCCGTTCTCATTGCCTGGGCCAGAAGGATACTGAGCCAGGTGGTGATCGAACGCTCCTTGTAGGAGGGTCGCACACAAGGGAAGTTCCGATAGCTCGACAAGGATGGTATGCAATTCGTGGAGGACTGTCAGGTCTTGAGGGAACCGCTTGAGTATCGCCATATATGCGTTCCGCGCAGTTCGAAATTCACCCATTTCCTTCGCAAGAGACGCTCGATCCCATAACGCGTCTACATTGCTCGGATCGAGGCTGTAGACCTTCCGATAACAGTACAGTGCTTGCTGGTTATATCCTCGCTCCTTAGACTGGCGTGCGAGGCGGTCCCATTCGTCGGCGTCGTGCGTTAGATGTGCAGCCATGATTCGCAGCTGCATTGCCTTCTCCTGCTGGTCCATATCGGAATAACATTGGGCAAGAACGGACCATGCAGATGAGGCCCGTGGCTCGATCCTAATAACCTCTTGCATGATGCGAATAGCTTCAGGGAGGTCACTATCGACATATGCCTGGTTTCCGTCTCCAAGCAAGGATTTGACTTGTTGAGATAGAATAGGTCCAGTTTTGCGTCCTCTCTATGGTGAAAGCTGGAATTTAATAAAGCCTACATAAACGAGAGGCGTACCTTCCTATGTTTCAAGCCTATGCCGGAGGCTGCTCGAAGGTCATCCTTGAACTCTGCATCTCTGTCCCCAACGTCTAAGTCCCAATCTCTAGCCAACAAACTACCTCCAGTCGATGTCGAGCCATCCTGCAGGCGAATGTTCTTCACCAGTCGACTAGTTCAGTCAGATAAAATTTTGATTTCCACAGAACAAACGCACTCGAAATCACCTTCAATTTCTAGTTCTGCTTGATTTTCTTCGATCGTAACTTCATCAAGCCCATTTACTGATACAGAACCATCGGAAGACAACGAGTCCTCCTCGCTGTCATCTTCATCCTCGGACACATCTTCGTCGTCTTGCCATATTTCGCCAGTCTTGGCCTCAAACATAGTTGTTCAAATGTGTTCTGCAAGCATCAAGAAAACACATGTTAATATCACGTGCGTGGGACTTCATTTTCACACGCCGGCTTTATCTGATACCAGCCTCACGTCAAAGCATTTTCTTTCACCTGTTCACACATGAGTGCTGAGTACCCGCCAAGACCAGCCACCAAACGTGTACGAGAACCTGGGCTCGTCAACTTCTAGCTTGTGGACTGCGGGCTGCGTATGTTTGGACACATTTGACCCTCTATCTATAACTGTCAGTGAATACAGAGCTTTACATCTTTTCCAAGTTCGCTAGCCCATCTAACTACCCAGTATGTCGTCGCGGCCTCGCAACTTTGTTACCGATGTCACCCCGACATCACATATACAACTGATGTTTGACGTCGTATCGCTCCGTAATCTTATCCTATGATGAGGCGTCCTGTCGCACCTCGGAATGTAGGGCCTGTCAAAATGGACAAAGAGAGGGCAAGCTACAACTTGAAGGAAGTTTCTCTCGCTCTCCCATGTCATCTCGTGCAGCATACGATGGCACTCATCGCAAGATCGTCCTTGCTTTCGATATTGGGACTACGTACAGTGGCATCTCGTACAGGTGTGTTGTATTGGAAACTTACGTTTGTCCGAGCTGACCAGCACATCCAGTGTCCTTGTTCCTGGGGAGGTGCCAGAAATTCGGGCTGTAGAAAGGTAGGTACTTCGAGATCAAGTGTACGAAGCATATCAAAACACGCCCACTCCAGGTTCCCCGCGCAAGAACATAGTACTGGCGCTTCAAAGGTCCCCACAATCATCTACTACGATCAAAATGGAAACGTTCGCGCAATAGGTGCTGAAGCCACGAACAATGGAATAGCTGAGGCCGCTGAGGATGGGAATTGGATCAAAGCTGAGTGGTGCGTCGTCCTATCTCCGTTACCACACCGTGAGCCAACAGATCAGCGTAGGTTTAAGCTACACCTGCAGCCAAAATTTGGTGAAGGCCAGAACATTTCCAACCAGGTCCCTCCTCTTCCACCAAACAAGACAGTCATCGAAGTTTTCGCCGACTTTCTCAAATACCTACTCAGATGCGCAGAGGCCTACATAATAGACATGCATCCCTCCGGTGCCAACCTGTGGGCTGCTCTTTCGGACGATATTCACTTCGTTTTGTCACATCCTAACGGGTGGAAAGGAAAAGAGCAGAGTCAGATGCTTCAAGCCGCCATCAAACCCGGTCTTGTTCCCAACATCCCGGCTGGCCATGAACGTGTCTCATTTATGACTGAAGGTGAAGTCAGCCTTTATTTCACCATCGAGAACAATGATTTGTCGCAAATACAAAAGGTATACTTCGAATTGATAATCGAGTATTGCATAAGTTGACGAAGGCAGGGTGAAGGAATAGTTATCGTCGATGCAGGAGGTGAAAGTGTCCATGTCAGTACATACCGCCGCTGCGATGACCAGAACGGGAAGAGTACCTTCGAAGAAATTTCCACAGCCCAATGTTCGTGCCCATTACTTTTAAATGAGAATCATTCCCAACCTTCTAGTGTCCAGATCGCTTGTTAGGCTCGGTCTTCGTAACCATTGCCGCCAGAGTGTTCCTCGAGAGTGAGCTCTCGATCACAAATTGCGTACGCCCTCTATTCTGAAACGTCTCTCGCTCTAGACCTCCTTGCGGATTCAGCTTTCTATGACGACATCGATCACATTGCACATTGCTTCGACCGAACGACCAAGTTGCGATTCCGAGATGAAAACGAACCACAATATGTCAAGTTCGGCTCTACTCGTGATAACGACCGGACCTGCAACATTCGATTTGGACAATTGAAACTTGCAGGGTATGCATGTACCTCTTGCTTCTACCCCACTCTTGCTCGTTTCTCAAACAGTCCTTTACAGGAAGGATGTTGGTAAATTTTTCCAGCCCTCAATCGATGGTATCGTGAAGTCCGTTAAGGATCAACAAAGAACTGCGCTCAAGATCACTGTACGTTGTTCATCATTCCCCACGCACATTACATCAAAGGACATATCCCCCCCCAGTACGTCGTTCTTGTCGGTGGATTCACTGCAAACGAGTTGCTTTTCAACCGTGTCCGCATTGCCTTGACGCAACAGGGACTAACTGTCATCCGTCCCGAGGATCGCATGTGAGTAGTATGATGACTTCTGAAGGGATATCGGTGCTGACTCGGACTCGGCACAGAAACAAAATTGTCTCCAACGGTGCAATCTCACTCTACCTCGATTCCTGCCATAGGAAGCGTTCATATACGCAGAAGAATGATGCTGGTGGAGTAGTTCAGATTCCTGTGTTCTCTAACATAACTTCTAAGGTATGTTGTAGCCTTACAAGGTTTTCGACCAAACGCTGATATGGAATCTCATGCAGCTACGAATATGGTTCGGCTTAAGTCGGAAGTCAACCACAACGGTGCTCGGACCTCCTAATGGACTCATGCAGCTACGAATATGGTTCAGCTTGACTCGGAAGCCGACCACAATGGCGCTCGGACCTCCTGAATGTCCAGACATAGATCCTCTTGTCAAAGCAACAGAGCAAGCATTCCATGTTATTATTCCGTGGTGTGCAAAGTAAGTCTTTCGAATCATCTTCGGACAATGTTTGATTTTTTTCAGACGAGATGCGTCACCTGCTATCGCAGAGCAAATGAGCAAGTACGGCGAGGCTATCAACCTTAGCATCGCATCAGCTCAGACGGTGTATACAATCGCTGAAGACGCAAAAGCCTTCATTCAGCGGCTTGAGAAAAGCACCACTCCAGAAGAAATTCGCCAATTTCTAACAGGCCTGGCCAACTTGGCTCAGGAAGGGCTTGCAACTACCGAGAAGACATTGGCTGCTTTTAAGGAAGTTCGCACTACTATTATTTCGGTCAGTCCTGATAGACCGCAAGATGTTTCGGGTCACTAACAATTAGCTCAGCTTTCCGCACAGTCGTCCGCAAGAATAGAAGGTCTCCTCAAATCTCTTTCGATGGCCTGCTTAATCTAACAAATTTATTCTAACTTCGGATCCAGATGGTTTGCCCACACTCGAGAAAGCTGCAGAAGTCCTTGAACACTTTAGGAGCAGTGTCTCGTCCTATGTTACATGGTGGACGCGCATGAACATGTCAATGACCCAGCATGCAAACAGCTCTGATGAAATCTTACAGGCGTATTGTGAGCTCCGGAAGACGAAGATCATAGAGAAATGGGAAAAATTGGGTGCCATCTTTGAGAGTTACTCTGATAAGGTCAAATTTGCAATTCGTCAAGACTTACGTGCCACTGATTTCGTAGTGACTGCCAGATGTACCGTCTACAAGACAAATATCCCGATATACTTCCCCAAATCAACCCGGAACAGGTGAGATTGAGGTCTTGATGGTCCCGATAAGAGATATTCCAGATCTTTGAAATTTTGAATGTACGGGGTTTAGACGCGATTGATACAGTTCAGTACAAGTGTTCCGCATGATTAGCAGCTGCATTTCTTTCTCTTGCTGGTCCATATCGGAATTACATTGGGCAAGAACGGACCATGCAGATGAGGCGCGTGGCTCGATCCTAATAACCTCTTGCATGATGCGAATAGCTTCAGGGAGGTCACTATCGACATATGCCTGGTTTCCGTCTCCAAGTAATGATTTGACTTGTTGAGATAGAATAGGTCCAGTTTTGCGTCCTCTCTATGGGTAATGGTGAAAGCTGGACTTTAATAAAGCCTGCATAAACGAAAGGCGTACCTTCCCATGCTTCGAGCCTATGCTGGAGGCTGCTCGAAGATCACCCTTGAACTCTGCATCTCTGTCCCCGACGTCTATGTCGAGCCATCCTGCAGGCAAATATTCTTCGCCAGTCGACTGCTTCAGTCAGATAAAAGTTGATTTCAAACAGAAGAAACCCACTCGAAACCACCTTCGATTCCAAGATTTTTCTTCAATGGCAGCTTCATCGAGCCCAGTTACTGATTCAGAACCATCGGAGGACGGTAATTCCTCCCCGCTGCTGTCATCGTCGTCCCCAGTGGTCTCTTCTTGGTCCTCCCATATTTCACTGGCGTTCTGTTTTACTTCAAACATAGTTGTTCAAGAGTTTTCTGCAAGTGGCAGTGCAAGCAAAGTGCAAGGCTTGGTCAAATTTCAATGTCGACATCTGCCCGGCATTTTGCGAAAGAGTTCCAGATCGACACACCTTGCCCACGCAGCATCTCATCGATTTCATGTCTATATCTGCCCGTGCGATAAAATGTCGGGTCTATATGGTGGTTGTGGTGAAATACACGAGTTGTCAACGCTTTCTCAGGTCTACTCGTTGACGAGCCAACGCCTAGGACAATGGCCTCCAACAAGATTGTTCTGAAAGCTCGTAGCTCTCCGAATCTCATTGAACTGGCAGATTTGACATCGTCTGCATTCTCTATTTTACATCCATGGTGCAATGCAACACATTCGTGAGCATAGCAGTTTACTGGCTTCGGTAATAACTCAACTGTATCAGCTCACTGGCTCTTCGCTCCATAGCGTCCGAAGCTCAACGCTACGTCAGAGCCATTGAACACAGTATCACTGCTGCTCAGCAGGGCTACGATATGGTCCAGGAAGTCATTGCAGAAACGGTGCCAGAGAAAGAATCCCAAGAATTTGCCCAAGGGATGCTTACAATTGCTATTCATGGAAAAGACAACGCTCAGAAAGCCTCGGAAAGCTTCGTGGATGTCCGCTGGAGAATTGAAAAGGTACGACTCGAGTAGCAAATGTGCCCCCAGAGATTGATACTTAAATCTCAGCTTCTAAAGACGGCGAAAGCAGAACAGACTGCCTCTGCAATGGCCGTCGATGAATCAAGTATATATATTTCTCTCAGTTGGTTGCATGACCTGGACTATTTCTTCTAGATTCCGCCGTTCTAATTGATCTCGAGCAAGGTATCTCAGTCTTGGAGAATTTCCGGGTCTGCGTCTCGGTTTATATCTCCTGGTGGAAGAGGATGGACCTATCCAATTCTGCTCAGTCTACCAGTCTTGAAATGCTAAGGGTCAACTATGATTCTTTACGCAATAGTATCACTGTGCAAAAATGGAAGGATTTGAGGCAATTGTATGTCGATTATAGTGAGAAGGTCAGCATTTCAACCTCTCAGCTGGTTGACTATCGCTTATTTGACATTCTGTGCGAAGATACAAGCAGTACATGACCAGTACCCAGATTTCATGATCACAGTGGACGCCGCAGCAGATCAACAGTGGTTCGATTTGTCAAACTCCGCTCGTTCCAACCTTATGCAGGACGAACCAATAGAACCCATGCTTCATGAACTGGAAAAACGATCTCTGGCTCAAGTTCTTACCATGCGACTTGCAAATGTTGGGTCCACCGTAGCGACGCGCGTAAGGACGTCTACTCTCGGGAAACCAAGGTTTAAGGATACGAAGATATCCCAACTGAATCCTCCTGATGGTCTAAATATGAACTCGCTAATCGAAGCAACCGAACGAGCATTCAAGGTCGTTGTCGCGTGGTGTAGGACCGAGTCAGAGTAAGCCGTCGCCAGCTTGTTGCGTTCAGATGTACTCAATTTTCCAGACCGGGTCCATCTTCTGCCCTCACAGAGCAAATGCACAATTACGGCGGGGCCATCAGCCGTAGCATCTTGTCCGCCCAGACGGTGTTTACGCTCGCTGGTGAAGCCATTGCCTTTGTTGATCAGCTTGAAAAAAGCACCACACCAGAAGAAATCCATCGGTTCCTGACAGGCATGGCCAACTTGGCTCAACAAGGTTTGTTGAATACAGAAAAGGCCCTAGCGGCTTTCAAAGACGTTCGCACTAAGCTCATATCGGTTAGTAATGGCCTATCAAGTAGGGCGTCGTTGTTCACATTTCGATAACTATTCAGCTCGCAAATGGTACATCTACAGGGGTTGACCGTCCGTAACATCTTCCCTCGGATTGCCTTTTGATGCTCACATATTACAATTCAAATACAGGAGATCATTTGTTCAGTCTCGAGAAAAATGGGGAGGTCCTCGAGATCTTCATAGAGAGCGTCTCGCGATATGTTACGTGGTGGACGCGAATGCACATGTCGATGTCACAGCAAGCGGACAGTTCTGAAGAACTCTCAAAGATGTACTCGGCGGTCAGAAAGGGAAATGTGAAACGGAAATGGAAGAAGTTGGCTACTGACTTTCAAGAATATGCCGATAAGGTTAGTCGATTACACTTTGGTTTCATCAGCAGTCAGACGCAGAATTGGGGGCACACACTGAGCCGATATTATCTTACAGATGCGCCTCCTTCAAGACGGAAATCCCGACGTGTTTGCGCAATGGATGAAGACTGCCTCTTCATCAATCATCAATCACCCTTGATTCGCGGGCAGCTCTTGAGCTCAGTTTATATCATATGCCACATACTTTTCTTCAACAACTTGGACCTGCGCGAGGTCATTTTCCGACCGAACTCTTTGAGAGGCGATAATATTGTGTCCAATTACAGGTGATCAGCACTGAGAATCGCCTGCCGGCGATGACGTAGTTACCTAATTTCCGAAGTAATGATTCCGCGGACACTGAGAACAGTGAGAAGGTAAGAGGTCCAACGTTCAACTTCCCAGCTGGTTAACTGTCACTCATTTGATTCTGTACGAGCCATGGCCGACCATGCGCACGAGTACTGGGGCCAGTCGCGTTCTGTGGTTACCTATTTTTAGCTGGCAAGGAAGATTGTTTGTATAGGGTTATCCATCGATGTGCTAGGTGCCTCCTGTTGACATGAAATAACGCAACCCTCTGATGTACAAGGACTTCAGTGCGTCTATGTTATTCACTGCGAGGCCCTCGTGTACCACGCTTTGACCTTGCTCTCCGTCAACAGCTATCTATATCGTGTACACAGTATCAACAGCGACGCTTGTTACACACGGACAGTAACTCTCAAGTACCATGACTGACGAACTGACTCTCAACCACGCTTTGATCTCCAACACTCGCCATATCGATGGCCGACCACAAAGTGAGACTATCTCATGAATCACCGTCGCATGTGTTTCTGACTGGTATTTTTTTTCAGCCCATCAACCTCAATCCCCCAATACGCCCGATTCTGCCATTGTACAAGAAGAAACCCCTACGATGGAATTCGCTCGATCATTTCAGCTCGACATTATTGTCAAAAACTCGGAGAGCTCCCTTGTGCTGCTGCATAAATGGCTCGACCTCAGACAGAAAAGCACTTCTGGGTGAGCAGGCTGCCTGCATTCCCGTTATTGATTTTGCCTGACTCTGTATGTCAGCCCGGACAAAGAGGTGCTCAAACAGACCAAGGGATACGTTGAAGCCATTAGTGGTAGTATCGCTGCTGCCAAAAAGGGCCATGTCTTTGCCTCTGAGTGCGTCGGAGCTGTCGATGAGCTCGTAGACGATCCAAATACGAGGGGCAGCTTCGAAAGCATGCTCAAGATAGGTCGGTCGGCACTGGAGATTGCCCATGGTGCTCTGGATGGATTTCGACAAGTAAGGCAAGATCTCCATCAGGTCAGAGCAATTCATTCACTTAAAGAACTTCTGTTTGCTATTTTTGCTCATACATCCTCCTCAGGTGATCGAGTCTCGGAAAAGAAGCCAGAAGACCGCAGAAGATCAGAAAGGTATGTTGCCAAACGATTTATGCCTAGCTCAACGGACAACTCTGACCACCGAATGGCCAAAAACTCCCACCAGCTATCGAGCTTCTTGAGCAGGGCGCTCCTCTACTTGAAGCATATCAACAATCAGTAGAGTCATACGTCAAGTGGTGGACAGGAATACTGATGGTGCAAAAGAGCAACGACAACAAGATGCGATACCTTAAACCGTGGGAATTGCGCTCCAATTTACGATTGACCCAAGCGAAGGTGCAATGGCAGTCGTTTAAAGACGAGTACGAGGCATATGTCGACAAGGTAGGTAGTATTCTTTTTGACCAAAAAGATTCAGGAACTGAAACTCGTTGATAGATCCAGGCAGTGGAAGATCGATATCCCGACATATTTGCTCTGGTAAAACGGACATCGCCAACTCGGCTACCAACCACAATGGACGGAAACGCGGTGGAGGAGCAGAAGCAAAAGAGGAGCAATCGGGATGAGAAGGGTGGAGGCGTAGAAGGAAGCAGTGCAATGCCCGACGCTCGGGGCGGCAAATTCAATGGTCCCAAATCGTTGCTCAACTGGCTCAAAGGCGAGCAGGAGACGACGAACTCTTCGCTCAGGCCTCCTGAAGGTCTCGATATCGATACGCTCATCAAGTCGACGGAGGAAGCATTCGAGGTTATTGTGCCATGGTGTGGGATTCAATCAGAGTAAGCGTTTCGTGCCATCCTTACGCCATTAAACTGATGCTTTTAGACGAGATGTCTCGTCTGGTATCGCAAAGCAGATGGGCGAGTACGGCAAGGCTATTGGCTTTAGCATTTCGTCAGCCCAAATTGTGTTTACAATCGCAGAAGACACTAAATCCTTCGTCGGTCAGCTTGACAAAAGCACCAAACCAGAAGAGATCCGCCCATTTCTGACTGGTCTAGCCAACTTGGCTAATGAAGGTCTGTTGAGAACGGGGGAGACCTTAGCAGCTTTCAGGGATGTTCGCAAAACGATATTCTCCGTAAGTTCGATGGAACCCAAGAGCATTCATGTTGACAGTAGTACACCTTAGCTTCAACAAGACACGTCTGCGACAGCTGAAGGTCAGTTTTGATTTCCTTCCATTTTATTTTCGATGTAACGTTCTCAACACGGATCTAGATTCGGAAATACTCAAGAAAAGCGCCAACGTTCTTGAGAGGTTCAAGACCAGCATCACACAGTACATCACATGGTGGACGCGGATGAAGATGTCAATGGAACAACAAGCAAACAGCACCGAAGAACTTAAGAAGTTCTATTCGCAGGTCCGGAAGCAGAACGTCGCACAGAAATGGGAGAAATTGAGCACGGACTTCCAAGAATATTCTAACAAGGTCACCGAGTTGGCGGTTCTAGGTTCATGTACCAGTTATCTCACGTTTATTGCCATCCTCAGATGCGGCTTCTGCAAGACAAATATCCTGGTGTACTTCTCCAAATGTCGAAGACTGGGGCAAGTGAGAGTGGCGTCTTGACGGTAGATGTAAGCAATACAACTCCAGATATTTGAAATCTTCAATGTAAGCGATTAATTTATTTTAGCTCGGAGGTCAGCACTAACGATGATCAAAACTAAATTATTGTGTTGGGACGAAAACATATTAAATAGATATTAAGATGGGTAGAAACTCGTGATGATACAAGGGATTAGGAAATAGGACTAGGATGGTGTCCATTCAATAAAAAATATAAATATTGAAAGCCAAGATTCAAAAAGCGGAAAGATAGCGAATATAGACGAAGAATGAAATGCAAGTGAAAAGCTTCTACAGCGTTGTATGTTGTTGAGGATAGAAGCCACCATCGAAAGCCTGCTGGCTGGCCCCGGATGACGTGTAAGGCATGGTATGCGCGTGTCCAAAGCCTGCCGAGGACCCAGGCGCTGACTGCCCATAACCACCCTGGCCATGCATAGGAAGATCCATATTAAACGCTGCCGGGCTATCGGTTTGGATCGAATGCGCGAATTGGGCAGGGGAGTCGGTTCTAAACATGCTCTCTCCAAAAGCGCTGTTCACATTGCCAGTAGATCCTGAACCGCCGTTGGAAGCAGCAGAGGAAGGGTCCATATTCATCATCTGCCGCATCTGCTCATGCAACCCACTGGCACCGGAGGTGCTGTAACTCGAGCTTCGTGAATCTGATCTTCGCATTCCCGGATGGGAGTAGTCCACACCAGTGCTGAGGGGAGTTGAATGGACTTGAGGGCTATTGTGCGTCGAGTTGGTACGGGAGTTACTGGCACTATAAGCGTATGGATGGTAGCCTCTTGGTGCAGCTGGAACACCAACGGCCGACGTAGAGCTCAATGCCGAGTGGACGGACGCAGGCGATCCCCCGCTCGAAAAGTCACTATTGGCTGTCAACGGCCGCCTGGGTTCGCCATTCCTGACCAACGACGGTGTCATGCTTCGATGCCGTCTCGCAGGGCCGACACTGCTGTCCATCATCGCGGGTGGGTAGAGTGCTGCTTGATCAAAGGATTGTTTGTGCGAAGGCGCCGAAAGCGATGCTGCAGAGTAGTCATCTCCACCCCCATACGCCGAAGATGTAGATGAAGACGAAGAATGGTGAGATTGAGAATGTTGTATTCCCCTGAGACTGGTGTTCCGTTGGATGTGAGACGCCATGGAGCTGGCAGGCCGCCACTGTGAGACAGGATCCGTATAATCTGTCGATGTAGACGTGGCCGAGAACAGCATCCCACTGGTCGTCGCACTGCTGGGTAGACTTGAGTAATAGCCAGTTGAATCCACACCTCCAGTCCTCATCAACAGTCCCTCTTCGTCTCCTTGTACGTCTTGTAGTACGCCACCAGGTAGCTCGACTTCACACATTTGAGCGTCCAACCCCGACGCGCCAAGACCTCCGAAGCCGCCCAGGCCACCACCAGCAGCGGTTCCAGCAGCGGCAGCGCCTCCAGAAGCCGAACCGCCGCCAAACGTGAACGATGACATGTCCAGGTTTCCGATCGATAACATGTCGCCTCCACTGAACATCTCCAGGCCAGAGGTGTGGAAGTTGGTCATCCCATGGATCCCACCATCATCCTCCGAATCCGTCAGATTTCCACCTCCCCTCGGACTCTCCCCATCATGCACACTACCCTCACCACCACTTATATCTCCATCGCCTTCGTGATCATGATCATCCATCCATTCTCTCGGTGCGCTGCCGGGCAATCCCGCTGATCCAGATCCAGACTGTGAGCCAGAACCGGCACCTCCACTCCCAGTCCTCTCATGCGTCCGCAGGTGTTGACTCAAGTTGTCGCTCCTCGAGAACCTCTTTCCGCAGCGCTCACATCCGAATGGCCTCTCCATCGTATGTGTCCTCAAGTGCCTCTTCAGGTGCTCCATCCTCTTGAAGAGTCTTCCACATGAATAGAGTGGGCAGACAAAGGCGCGGACCTTCCCATCGGACGAGATCGCTTCGTACTGAGAGAGACCAGACGAGGAGGAATGATTCATGGACAACCCCATGTTGTTTGACGCGAGAGTTTGAGCATCGGCAAACGTGCCACTTGCATACCCAGCTGACATCGCTCCCCCGCTAGCCATGCCCATTCCACTACCAGGTCTGGACAGTGCCCCCTCTCTTGAAAGGTCGAGGTCGAAACTCCTGCCTCTCATGTGCCCTTGGTGTGGTTGCACACTACCGGGGTCAACACCCTCCGAATAAAACACACCGACGTCGGCTGGATTGACGCCTTGGCCTGGACCTAGGCCTTTGGCTTTCCGAACGACCCCATCAGCAGGGACAAGCTCCCCTCTAGCTTGCTTGAGGAACATCTCCGCCGCCGACAAGGCTGACTCGGCTGGAGGTTCGGTGCCAGGCGCAAATTCATCCATCATCGAAGGATGCGAGGGCATATGAGGGTGGTTTCCGTGGTATGAGCGCCGGTCGAGGCTATCTCTGCTTTGGCTCAACGAATGAGACGAATATCGACCAGACGCAGCAGATGCGGAGTCGCCCATCCTCCGTCCACGTTCGTGTTCTTCAGCGTACTCCTCGCTGCCTTTCCTCAGCTTCGTGGCGCTGCTGGCGCCCTTCTTCCTCCGTTGCTTGTATGTCGGGCTCCCCTCAAAGATCGAGAAGAATGGGAGAAACTGTTGACCGTTAGGGCCTTGCAGAGCCGCTGGACCTGAGGGTCGTCTCCTCGAACCTCTCGAACCATCGTCGTCGCCCATAACTGCGTCATCCGCCTCGCTACTCGTCCCAGTGTCGTCGCCCATCAAGCTGTCCTCTCCCCCATCTTCACTCTGGCTACCCTCTCCCATCGATCCATTGGCTCCAGGTTTTCCATTCGACGCTGAGCCTCCTGGGCCGGACGCCGCCGACGATCCTTCACTAACAACCCGCCGAACGGCAGCCTCGAGTTCGCCTTCACCCTCTCTCACACCTTGGGCTTTACTGAACTGTTCGTAGAGGCTGCGTTTGGGATCATATGTGAAGCTGATGGCGGGTTCCCCTGTGATGTGTGTCGTAGGATCCATACCCATCTTCTCGCGTTTGAGATCGCGCTCGAGGGCATCGAGGAAGAGGCGGTCATGTGGGACTGAAAACCTAAACGATAGCGTGTCAGGGTTCGTGCAGAAGATGGAGCATGAACAAAGACGAACCAGTAAAAGACTTTCTGTTTCTTTTGCGTGCGGATGCATTGGTACTTGAATAGGAGATCAAGGAAAGGGCTCTGGTGGGTAAAAAGCGGACATCAGTACTGTTCTTGTTCAAGTGAGGAAGAAAGATGGGGGTAAAAATCAGGAGATGACAAGATGGCGGGCGTCCATGAGAAAATGAGTGAATATAATAGGGTCTAATCCTTCCTAGACTGTTCCGTTACAGCAATAGTGAAGAAGAAGAAAGCCAAAATAATGCGCCCAGTACGGTGAAAAGGCGGACTATGGATCATTCA
>Ga0247741_1000915_pt1 | contig 16180 bp, 15 predicted proteins | sample UWRJL213509R2_FD_180945 | JGI IMG/M metagenome (GOLD analysis project Ga0247741, IMG submission 180945) | Plant litter microbial communities from Arlington Agricultural Research Station in Wisconsin, United States - UWRJ-L213-509R-2 | ecosystem: Environmental > Terrestrial > Plant litter >... | reverse complement strand
TTCTATTTCACCGGATGAAAAGCTACCGTTAAACGTAAACGCTCCATTTTGCGAGACACCACCAAAGCTCATGCTTTCACCCGGCACTTCGATATTTTCAATCAATAGCATCGTCAAGATACTGTGCAGTGCGGCTGCAATTTGCTCACCGACAATCACTGCGCCATCGCCAAGAGCGACGACCGCACAGTTTTCATAACGGTAGCGCTCAAATAACTCGGCAGCTAGTTTTGCACCAGCTTCGGCTCGACTCTCAAAATACATATGCTTATTCTACCATGTGACACGCTGAAAAATGGCGTTATACTAGAGGGATGTTACAGGAGACACTAGTGACATCGTATTACTACGAGGTAGCGCCGCTGCGGATTGTTCGCTTGACCAGTTCTACTTTTACGTATGCCTCGGATACCCCGCTGCTGGTCGGGCAAATTGTCACGATTGAAGTTGGTAAAAAGATCCTCGTCGGGCTCATTATGGGTGAGGTGAAGCAGCCCAGCTACGCAACCAAACCTATTGCTTCAGTTATCGAGTCGACACCCCTACCTGGGTCACTTTTAAGCCTATCGTTGTGGCTCGCAGAGTACTACACGACGCCTCTCGCAACCGTCCTACAAACGGTCCTCCCTAGAGGCCTGGACAAGACCCGACGAGCTCGGGCAAAACAAGCACATACCTCCAAGCGAGACCGAACAACTATTGTGTTCAATCCTGATCAAAACCGGGCAATAACAGAGGTAATGGACAATCAAGATGGTACGATCATCTTGCAAGGCGTGACCGGATCAGGCAAAACCGAAGTATACAAAGAACTCGCTCGTCGCATGGTCAAGGAGGGTAAATCGGTCATCGTACTCGTACCCGAAATCAGCCTGACGAGTCAAATTATTAGCGAATTCCTGCATGACTTCCCATCGGTCGTTGTCACCCACTCGCACATGACCGAAGCCGAGCGCCACGCCGTCTGGAAGCAAGTCCTTGATGCCGCTGAACCGCAAGTTGTTATTGGTCCTCGCTCGGCCCTCTTTATGCCCGTCCCGGCACTAGGCGCCATCATCATCGATGAATCTCACGAACCCAGCTACAAGCAGGAACAAGCCCCGCGCTATTCGGCTATTCGCGCTGCCAGCATGCTTGGTAAGTTCGCAAAGGCCAAGGTCATCCTTGGCAGCGCCACCCCTTCAATTACCGATCGCTACTTAGCGGAAGCGGCTCACCGTCCTGTTATCCGCTTAGACCGCTCAGCCCGCTCAGGTGCCCAAGCTGCTGCCGTCACCGTCGTCGACATGACGAAGCGCGAATCATTCAAGCATCACCGCTTTATCTCCGACCAATTGATTGGCAGTATCACCCGCAACCTCGAACGTGGCAAGCAAACCCTGATTTTTCATAACCGCCGCGGCAGCGCTTCAACTACCTTATGTGAAAACTGCGGCTGGGCAGCCACCTGCCCAAACTGTTTCGTTCCACTCGTCTTGCATGCCGACACTTACGACCTGTCGTGCCACATTTGTGCGCACCACGAAAAGGTTCCAACCAGCTGCCCTGTCTGCCACTCAGCCGACATCATCCATAAAGGCATCGGCACCAAGTTGATCGAAACCGAACTGCACAAATTATTTCCAAAAGCCCGCGTCGCAAGATTCGACGGCGATAATAAAGCTGATGAAACGGTTAACAGTCTGTACGAAGATCTCTATAAAGGCGTGATCGATATCGCCATCGGCACCCAAGTAGTCGCCAAAGGTCTCGACCTGCCGAACCTGCGCACCGTTGGAGTCATCCAAGCCGATAGCGGCCTATCCCTGCCCGATTTTGCCGCCAGTGAACGTGCCTTCCAGCTACTTGCCCAGGTTATTGGCCGCGTTGGCCGCGACGAGCACGCCAGCGAAGTCGTCGTGCAGACCTATCAGCCTACCAATCCCGCCATCGTCCACGGACTGACTCAAGATTACGAATCGTTCTACACCTACGCGCTTGAGATGCGCAAAAAATCATACTTCCCGCCCTACAGCTACCTGTTGAAGTTAACGACCGTCTACAAATCTGAACTTGCTGCCGTCAGGTCCGCCAAATCACTAGCCCAAGAATTAAAAAAAGTACTCAACCCCGATGTTCGCCTGCTAGGTCCGACCCCGGCCTTCTACGAACGACAGCACGACACCTACCGCTGGCAACTGATCCTCAAGAGCCCAAAACGCGAGTATCTGATCGAGGCCTTGCAGCACCTGCCACCGACACACTGGCAAAGCGAGCTCGATCCACAGAGTCTTCTATAGTCACCCCTGTTGTTCTGACTCCATTTGTCATGTATAATGGCTGAAATGACCAAAGACAACATTATCACCCTACCAAACCCGCATCTTCGCGAAAAATCCAAGCGAATCCTCGCGATTACCGAAGAGGTCACTGACCTCGTTGATGGTATGACCGCTGCTGCCTTGGACTGGGAAGCGTCGCGCCCCCACGAAATTAGTGCCGCACTTGCGGCTATCCAGCTTGATCGACTTGACCGAGTGGTGATTGTTCGTAGCGACTTCGACGACAAAGATTCTAAGGGCTTCACCGCCCTCATTAACCCCGAAATCGTGAAGTATGAAGGTGCAATTGTTGCCGACTACGAAGGCTGCCTTAGCGTCAGCAACATTTACGGTAAAGTACCGCGTCACAACAAGATTCGCATCAAAGCAACCGATATTGCTGGTAACGAAATCCGCTTTAAAGCCGATGGCTTCCTGGCCCGTGTCTTGCAACACGAAATCGACCACACTCAGGGTATCGTCTTTATCGACCACATCAAAGATCAATCTGATGCTTTTTATAGCCTAGACGAGAAAGGCGAGCTACAACCGCTCGACTATGACGAACATGTCAAAGACAATTCTCTTCTTTGGGACTGATACCTTTAGCGCCGCGGCGCTGACCAGCCTCATCGAGTCTGACTATACTATCGCAGGCGTTATCACCAAACCTGACAGCAAATCCGGTCGCGGACAGCACCTCACGGCGCCACTGGTCAAGCAAATCGCACTTGCTAACGATATTCCCGTCTGGCAACCAACAAAACTTATCGATCTGATGCCCGAAATCGTTGCACTCCGCGAGGCAACCGATGGCAAAGAGCTCATCGGCGTCCTATCCAGCTATGGCCGCATTATTCCACAGGCTATTATCGACCTATTTAACCCGGGTATCATCAATATCCACCCTTCACTGCTCCCAAAATACCGCGGCCCCTCCCCGATCGAGTCAGCGATTGAAAACGGCGACCAACAGACCGGCGTTTCGATCATGTTACTCAGCGCCGAGATGGATGCTGGTCCAATTTATGCCCAAGTCCCCTACAGCCTCGACGGGACTGAAACTCAACCAGCGTTATACGATGAACTCGCTGCACTCGGTGGTCGCGTCCTCATTGAAACCTTACCTGAAATTATCGATGGACGACTACTCCCGACACCACAAAGCGACGACAGTGCTATCTACTGCCACTTACTCCGCAAAGAAGATGCGCTTATTAACCCCACTCGCCTCACCTCAATCGAAGCCGAGCGTAAAGTGCGCGCCCACTTGCAATACCCTAAATCAAAAATGACCCTGCTGAACCAGCCGGTCATTTTGACAAAAGTACACGTCGCAAGCGAACCTTCATCACCACTTGATGTCGTGTTCACTGATGGACACTTCTTGGTTATTGATGAGTTGATCGGGCCAAGTGGCCGTCACATGTCAGGCAGTGCGTTCCTGAACGGTTACGCAGCTGCCTGAGGCGGGATTGACGTTGCACCAAGGATGGCGTCTTTGTTCTGCAAAATCTCTTGCTTAATCTCTTCTAGGGTCTTTGCGACCACGTCGCGGTAGTCCGGACGGTTCACCTCCAACCACTTCGTCGCAGCATATTCAGCCCGAAGACTCGGGTCGTTAATATCAAGTTCACTCGCCTGCTGCAAACGCTGGAACACCTCTTCGTTGTAGTAGTTTGGTGCATTAGCCGATAACCACGCACTAATCACTTCATCCTTGTGGTCAATAATCGACTCAAACTCTTCGAGTTGGTCGTCGGTCATACCCTCGCTAAGCCGAATCCCCACCTTATATTCCAACTGGTCATAGGTGTGTTGCAAAAACGGTGCCTTTTGCTCGTCTGGCATTGTAGCCAGGCCAATGTCACTTAAAAACTGATCATCTAATTGAAACATATCATTTTTTCCTTATTCTCATTATACCAGATACTAAAAAAGAAGGGTGACATCGCTGACGTCACCCTGTGATTTCTATTTGTATGAATCGATATTTTCTTTAATCTTAGCTTTAACTCGAGCGACTGTCTCCGCGAGCTCAGGGCTGTTCTTCTCTACCCATGCCATATACGCATACACCTTATCCGGCGAAACCTTTTCAGGATCAAGATCGTACCCTTCGGCCAACTGCTGGTAGGCAATCGTCGATTTATAATCTGGTACGTTAGCAACGAGCCAAGCGTTAATAACTTCGTGGTCATCATCAATGATAGCCTGGTATTCAACCAGTTGGGCTTCGGTAAAGCCTTCCACAAGAGCTTCGCCAATCTCCAGACGCAACCCGTTGAGTACGTTTTGCTGCTCTTCGGGTGTAAGGTTTTGAATTTCTAGTTCTGTGATGAGTTGATCGTCTTCTGACATGATTTCACCTTTCTTTTTTTTGTTATCGTACACTGTCAATTACGGCTCGTACGGGCGCTGATAGCGGCCGATCTGGATAGCTAATACCGTAGTGGCCATCATCCATGAGGTAGAATTCACTTGGAGACAGATTCTTTAGCTGCTGTTCAATACCATCCCATTTTGAGGGATCAATACCGAGACCACCCAGTAACTGATAGCCACCTTCACCTTGGGTAGGTGTGAAGCCTGGGTCTATAGGGCCAGTTTCTACTGGCGGAAGTGTAGGCGCTTCGGGTACTTCGGGTGTCTCTGTCGCACCAGTTCCGCCACCATCAGTGTTACTGACATCGGGACTCTCGGATGCTATTGAGCTATCTGGATTAAAGTTCTCCGTCATCTCGCTGACTGCGAAGATTCCGGCACCGATAGCAAGTACGCCTATGGCAGCTGCTCCAATGATAATCTTTCGACGATTACCATTTCGCTTTTTGTCGACTTCTAGATCGCTCATTTCTTCAGTCACACCGTGGTTCATAACCCGGTACTTCAGCCCAGACCAACGAGCGTTCCAGTATGATGGGCGGAATTTTTCTTTATGAGATTCTTTATTTTGACCAAACCACGCCTTAGTACGTTCAACAAGCGTGCCCTTTTCGGCATTTGCTTCGGGTTCGGGCGTTGATTCGGACTCTAGATCACTGAAATACGTAATATTAAGTGCTGATTCGTCAACATATTCGCCTGTATCAAGCTTGTACGTCTTGTGGCCCTGCGCATCAACTGAATAAGCCTCGATGAATACATCTTTACCATCCATAAGAACACGCTGGTTGGAATCATAATCCATAGGGATGTATTCAGCGTCAGCTGGATTCGTGGTGCGCTCTTGAACGACAATGGTGTCAGGGTTCTGTTTGGACTGTGGCTCAGAATACGTCGATGGTACCGTAATCGACAAAGGGTGAGCACCTGGAATAGTCGTTGGAGAGGCGCCGTTTTCATGCAACAATCTCGGGGTAGAGACCGGACTATCCGCTGCCGTCAGTACAGTTGCTGCGGGTGTATCTAGGGTCGCTTCTGGTTCAGTCGCTTCTACTGGAGCGACAACGGGTGCCTCCTCAGAATCTACTACAGCATCTTCTTCGGTACCCTCGGTTGCCACTTCTTGTGCTACGGGCGACTCCGGAGTCGGTACTACAGCCTCTTCTGATGGCTCGGCTACTTCGTCGTGCTGCGTGGAAAGCCATTCAACCATGTCATCGAATCGCGTCAGTTCCGCTTTTTGTTCAGCGTCGGCATCTTTGGTTTCATAGCCAGGACGCGTAATTCTTTCCGTAATTGTATGCTCGGCAATAGCACGAATTTCATCCACACCTGCGATATCATTCACACGGTTAGCCTGTGCGGCTTCTTTTGCAAGCTGCGTCAATGAGAGGCTGTCAAATTTTGGTGCTTCGAAGGAAGTATTTTCAATACCATTGAGTGTATCGTAGTGTTCTTGAGCGGTACCGTTTTGGGCAACATAAGATGACTCACTCGCATATTGGCCACTCGAGGCAGCGCGAAAGCCTTCGCCGTCACGAAGCACACCATCCGAAGGTCGCTGATTCAAGTAAGACTGATGTGTGTCTTCGTCTTTATTCGGGACGTGTTGATCATATTTACCAAACGTCTCATTCCGTCGTATCTCGGCAATTTTCTGTGCACGACGTTCGTTAAGTATCGCCTGTTGCTTGTCTAGCTGGTCGAGCTCTTTATAGATAAGTTCAAGCTCATTGAGTTCCTCGTGCGGACTCTCTGTCGAATTATTGAACGGTGGCTCTTGTTCGGACATGATATTCCTCAGTTCCTTATTTTTTGTACTTTTTATTTTTAGCTATTGCTTTTTGTATACCTGAATCATAGCACAAACAGGTTTTTTCGACAATATTTTTCAGATGTGAGGCGGCGCCTAAGACAGCGTACGAGTCACGAGTGCGCGGGTGAAGAATTCGAGCACATCGCCTTCTTCAAGTGGCAGTTTGCGGCGGGTTTTGAGGCTAATACCACAAAGGTCACCAACGAATACTTCTTTTGCATCGTTCTTTTCGCGTTGCAAGTTAGTAATTTCGGCTTCACCGAGCACTTCATCGCCGCGTTTTGCACGAACAAGTACGTTGTTCACTACTTTACCGCGAATCACTTCACCACCAGCAATAACTTGTTCTTTCATTGTTCGGAAGACACCCTTAATTTGTAACGCACCAATTTCAGTTTCAACAACTTCGGGGGCAAGCAGTGCTTCCATTGAGTCTTTGGCGTTATCGAGCAGTTCATAGATGACTTTGTAGACACGTACTTCAGAGCGTTCACGGGTTGCGAGGCGCTTTACGGCTGGAGGAAGATCAACGTTAAATCCGTAGATTACTGTCTTGCCATCAGCAGCTAGGCGGATGTCGTTTTCGGTAATATTACCAACACCACTACTGATCACACGGAGGGCAACTTCCCCACCAGTTTCAATCAGGCGCAGGCTATCCATGACCGAGGTCAGTGATCCTTGGACGTCGGCTTTGACGATGACGTTAAAGTCAGGCGTTTCACTCTTTTGGGTCATAAGTTTTAGCATGTCAGCACCAGTCACGTTTGTGCTGGCAGCGTTACGCTCGTGTTCAAGTTTGGCAGCAGCAATACGAATGCGGGCTTCTTTTTCGGTCTTGTAGACTTCGAAGCTATCGCCAAATTGTGGAATTTCTTTAAATCCAGTGATCGTCGCAGGTGTCGATGGGCCAGCTTCCTTGAGAGGCTGTCCTTTAAAGTCGAGTAGGGTACGGATCTTGCCGTAGGTTGTCCCAGCGACAAGGAAAGAGCCAGGCTTCAGGACACCCTGTTCAACCAATAGGCCGACAACAGGACCGCGTCCGACTTCCATGTGCGCTTCAATGACGAGGCCTTCGGCAGGGACGTCGATATCAGCTTTTAGCTCTTCAATATCGGCAACAAGTAGGACAAGGTCCAGCAACTTATCAACGTTTTGGCCAGTTTTTGCACTGACTTCCACCATAACTGTGTCACCACCCCATTCTTCTGGGTTCAAATTGTGTTCAGTTGCGAGTTGTGTCTTCACGAGTTGTGGATTGGCAGTCTCTTTATCAACCTTGTTAATAGCAACGACAATCTTCGCGTTCGCAGAGCGCGCAAAACGAATCGCTTCGATTGTTTGAGGCTTCACACCGTCATCAGCAGCGACAACGATAATCACGACGTCGGTTAGTGCGGCACCGTGTTGACGAAGCGCAGCAAAGGCTTCGTGTCCAGGTGTATCAAGCAGCGTGATTGAACGATTCTTACGAACAGTTTGGTAGGCGCTAATGTGCTGTGTAATACCACCAGCTTCACCATCGACAACTTTTTGGCCAAGGATAGCGTCAAGAAGACTCGTCTTTCCGTGGTCAACGTGTCCCATAACGGCAACGATCGGTGGACGATCGACGGCTTTATCGGTCAGCGTATGAACTTTACGTTCAGACCCGGCACCTTCAGTTGTCTTTTTTTGTAGCTCAACGTCGAGTCCAAGCTCTTCAACGATAATCGTTGCCGTCTCGAAGTCGATCCGTTGGTTAATAGTGGCAGCGATACCGTTCTTGAACAGCTCACCAACCAGTGTTGTCACAGAGAGATTGAGCGTTTCGGCTAATTCACCAACTGTAATTGAGTCGGCAATCGTTAAAACTTTTTCAGCCATATGCGTCCTTTCTCTCCGTGTTAAACACGGTTCGTGTTTTATTTTGTTAAGTTCAGTGGGGATCCGCTAGGAATCCCCGTCTGAGCTATTTCTTTTTTGAAACGGCGCCAGGAAGACCTAGTGAGATCTTACGGCTTTCTTTTTCAACATCCAGAACAACAAATTCTTTGCGTTCGTTCAGTGTGAATACCTTTTCAGGATCGGCAGTGTCGCCTTCACCTAGTTCGCTGACGTGCACAAGTGCTTCAACAGCTGGGCTAATTTGGACGAAGGCACCAAATGGTGTGATACGGGTAACCGTTCCTTCAACCTTATCGCCAGACTTGAATTGATCAACTTCGCTCATCCAAGGATCCTCGGTGAGTTGCTTCATGCTGAGGCTGAGGCGGTCTTTGTCAATCGCAATGATCTTCGCTTCGATTGTTTGACCAACCTTCACGTAGTCGCTTGGGTTGTTAACACGTTCCCAGCTAATTTCGCTAATGTGAACAAGACCTTCGATACCTTCAACGTTGACGAATACTCCGTAGTCGACAACACCAGTAGCGACACCCTTTACAGAGTCACCGATAGCAAGCTTTTCAAATCGAGCCGCGAGGCCTTCTTTAACAGCTTCTTTTTCGCTAAAGATCAGCTTGTTTGCTTTACGGTCTGCATCAAGGATACGGACCTTCATCGCTTGGCCGATTAGTGAGTTAAGACGCTGAAGAATTTCTTCTTTGTCGCTTGAACCAACCCGTGGGTAGTGTTCTGCTGATAGTTGTGAGACCGGAAGGAATCCACGAACACCGTCGTATTCAACCAATAGTCCACCGCGGTTTGCGTCGTATGGAGAAACGTCGATAATTTCGCCGCTTTCCATCTTGACTGCCAGTTCGTCCCAGCCCTTGTCTTTCGCCGCTTTACGCAGTGAAAGAAGTACTTGTCCGTTTTCTAGCTCAGCATCAACGATGCTTGCAGTGACTTCGTCACCTTCGCTGAGTGCACGAGAGAATCCAACTTCGCGGCGAGGAACAAGTCCAACTCCGTGTGGGCCAAGATCAATTAATACCTCGTGTTTTCGAATTGAAAGGACCGTTCCGTCGACGACCTCTCCTTGTGTGAGTTGCTTGAGACTAGCGTCTTCGCTAGCCAGCAGTTCGTCCATTGTAAATGTTGCGGCTTTTGCCATGATAAGTCTTTTAAAGACTCCCTTCTAAAATTGTATTTTCGCGTCGCATACTAAAAGTTAGTATGTCCCGTCGATTGCCCTTATTTTACCCCAGATAACCGTTTAAGTCTAGCCCCGTACGAGGGAGCGACGCGATGACACGTAGAACGCCACGGATGTCGCCAAAATAGTCACCGCAATGATACGACCAAAATCGTCCGCTGGGCCAGTTTCTGGTAGTTGCCCAGTTGCTGATGCTGCCGCGTTTGAACCAGCGGCGTTTTCGGCTGCTTCTTGCGCTGCAGCCGCTTCGGCTTCGCTTTCTGATGCCGCTGATTCCTCAGCCGGGGTCGTCGCCACCTCTGATTGCTCTTTCAAGTTTTGCTCGGCAACCTTCACGGCCTCGTCGCGTCGTACTTGTTCGCCGCGCTGACGAACTAATACAATTCCTCCAAAAACGAGGCCCGCCAAGACCACGACTCCGATAACGAATAAGATACCTGTCCTTGTTAACCGCCACCCGCCTAACATTGCCATGATTTGTCTCCCTTTATGACCTCTATTGTACACTTTCTTGGGCGTGCATGCTACCCTGGTAATTGACAAACAAGCATAAGTGTGATAAGCTACTGTAAAATCAAGGAAAAACAAACACATGCACACGCTTGAAAAAGAATATGCGCCAGCTTCGCTGGAAAAAACCGCCGAACGCCTACCCGCTGAAACCTTAGAAATTTTCGACCAATCAGAGAGCTTCATCAGCGAACTACAAACTAGTGCATCATTTATTGATACGGCACAAAAATTCCGTATCGAGACTGACGAAAGTGCACCCCACTTCTCGGCCCCTGACTACTGGGAGACGGTGCGATTTGTTGCTGAACAAGAAATCGATCAAGGTAACTACGTCGGTAACGACTCGCTTCTTCAAGCAATGCGCATTGCCGCAGCCGCTCCAGACTTTATATACAAGCAACAACTTCTTGATACCGATACACTCAGCCCTCAAAAAAAGAAACGGGCAAAAACCGACACCAGCGCCTTTAACGGGTATCTACGTGACTTCGTGGCCGATAACCTAGACACACCTTTTAGAGGGTTCAGCTCGCTCCTCGCCTACTCAGCCAGCAAAGGTATTCCAAAAGACATGATCGAGACTGCGGGTACATCGATGAGCGCCGCACTGGTCGGCGTTCGCACCGAAGTCGGCTTTGAGCAGAAAGCCACTCGCGCCAACTTGAACTGGCAGCGCGGCGACGCGGCGCAGGACCTTAAAGGCATCGACTACATCGTCGAGGGCATTCCAGTTGATATAAAAACCTCTTTAAAAAGCGTCCACAAAGATAAAGACGACCTATCCGAGGCTGCCTACAAGATCAGTACCGACAAACAGGTCACGCTTTACCCCTACGATGATGCGAAAAATGACTACCCCAACCAGACGTTCCGTGTCACCGAAGAAAAGCTACAAGCAAAGTCATACCAGCTCGCCATAGACTTCTACGTTCTCAAGCAAAAACTTGCTTAATTTGTAATTTTATGCTATTATAGTATTCGTTAATCGTCCTCTACAAGAAAGAGTGGAATGAACAACACAGATGCGGCTATGCCCGCACTCAGGACAGTCAAAGGTACGCCGCAAGAGATGCGTGAAACGGTCGCGAAAGCGCTGACTCACCCTCACCTGCTGAGCTTTACCTACCTTGATTCCAAGGAAGTTGCCTGTGGTCGAATCACCGCAGTGCAACTCGGACAAGACAAACAGGAGACAGAAGTACGCGTCACACTCTCCAGCGGAGATCGGATTATTATCTACATCCCCTGCAGAAGTGAATCGGCAACGGTTACGAGCTACACCTTCTCCTTCGGCACCCCCGAGAACTCCGTCAGCGATGACGTGTAGACCTCACCCACCCGCTCACGCGGACACCCAAAAGTCACCGGACATTCCGGCGCCCCTGCAATCTTTGATTGTGGGGCTATTTTTTTACGTAGATCTATCCCGGCGTACGGCGGCGTGCTAAGATTGAGACATGTTAGTAGCAGTTGATACGGGTGGAACCAAAACATTAGTCGCCAGCTTCCTGGAAGATGGACGCATCGGTGAACAATTTAAGTTTCCAACCCCGCACGATACAACTGAATACACCACTCTTTTACGAGACGTCCTTGAATCTCACTTTGGCAACGAAACGGTTGAAGCCGTCGTTGTTGGCATCCCCGGCATTATCAAAAATGGTGTCGCAATCTGGTGCAATAACCTGAAATGGAAAAATTTTGATGTTGGCGCCGCGCTTAAAGGCGTCCTTGGTGACGCACCTGTTTTGATTGAAAACGACGCCAACCTAGCCGGACTTGCCGAGACACGACAACTGCGCGACATTCCAGCCTTGTCGCTATATGTCACCGTCAGTACCGGTATCGGCAGCGGCATCACCACCGACGGCACTATCAACCCGGCCCTACGTTATAGCGAAGCTGGCCGATCACTAGTTGAATACGACGGCGCCGTTCGTGAATGGGAAAGCTTCGCCTCTGGCCAAGCCATCCACAAAATCTACGGCAAATACGCCAGCGAAATCACCAGTAAACGCACTTGGCACCAGATCGCCGACCGCATTAGTCGCGGCTTCCTCGCTATCATCCCCGTCTTGCAACCAGATGTGATTATCATCGGCGGCAGCATCGGCACCTACTTTGAAAACTACGGCAAAGACCTCAAGGGGATCCTGAAAGAACACCTGCCAGAGCACATCCCTACACCAAAAATTATTCAAGCCAAGCACCCCGAACTTGCCGTTGCTTATGGATGTTACTACTATGCCCTCGATACGCTCGCTACTGCCTAAGCTAGGCGTCGACTACCCCGCCATTTCTTTCACGGCTGGCACTCGCTTTGCCTGGTCCCCCGACCAACATACCGTCTATTACGATGCAGCCGATAACAACCCAGAATTACTCCTGCACGAGCTGGCGCACGGCATCCTTGGACACCATGATTACTCAAAAGACGTCGAACTAGTCGCTATGGAAAGCCAAGCCTGGGACAAGGCCTTGGTACTAGCTGACATCTATGCAGTCACCATTAGCGACGAAACAGTCCAAGACAACCTCGATACTTACCGTGAATGGCTGCACGCCCGCAGTACCTGCCCGCAGTGCGAGGCCACTGGCTACCAGTCTGGCGCCCGGACCTATAGCTGCGTCGCCTGCACGCACACCTGGCGCGTAAATGAAGCACGGATATGCGCACTGCGCCGATACAAGGTCGCGTAACACCCGCCGATCCAACAAAAATAACCCCTCAAACGAGGGGTTATTTTTGTGTTCTACCGACAGCAATAGTTACTTACGCAACTTTTTTGACTGTTGTACGGCGACGAGAGATTCGTCCACCCTTGGCACCAGCAATACGTGCTAGTTCAGGGTTTGCGGCGAATCCGCCAGTGTGTCCGTTTTCACCACCTTTACGGCCAATTTTGGCGTAAAAGTCTGGGTCGCGTTGAAGGTTCTTCGCTGCAGCCTTTTGGCCGCCTGCTTTTGTTCCTGCCATTATAAGTTCTCCTCTTAAATTAAAAAGATTTCCACCGCCTTTTTGACGTGGAAACCCTCATTTATACCTCACACATGGTATGTGTCTGTAATAGATATTAGCATAAGCTTGGCTTTTTGTCAAGGTTTTACACAAGCAGTTTATATTGTATAAATATAGTTGCATAAACAGTATGAACATGTTCATGCTAGTATTGCGGATATCTCCCCTATGCGATACTATATAGAGGCACCTGTTTGAATCCCAAATTTAGATTCGAACAAACAAAAACGACCATATCTGCGAGATTGGTCGTTTTTTATTTACCCGTATGCCTCTATTCGAAATATCCAACAAAACGGCTTCCTGCCTATTCGAGTATGTCCGAAGCGCAGCAAGTTACACAGAATACAGTGAAATACCCAAAGGGATTATATAGTGTTTTCGAATTGATTCGCGAGAAGGCGCCCGATAGCTTCGCAGCTAAAGGTTTGCCAAAGCTTTTACGACGTTGCTAAGATCGGCTCATCTGCCACAAAGCTGCCTTATGGCGGCTAAATTCGGCATTAGAATTGGTCGTTAACTCAACCAAAACGCTGCGTCGGCCAAGTTTTTCACAGATCCAGTCATCATAGGTACCAGTGATTTCATAAGAAAATGCGCCGGAGACACCGGTCATATTACGGTAGCGCACCATTGAGGCGTAGGTAGAGGCCAAAGCCCCGGAATCACCACAGGTATTAGCGATCACATAGGCGGCAGCGGCATGATAACTCATCGTCAAAGAGGGGGCGAGTTGCCGAGTATAGTTTGCCAGCGCTTGGGTTTCGGGCTCAGACATTGGTGCTGATCCCCCGCCACCAGCAAAAGGCTGACCACTGACAGTTTGAATGTCCGACTTCCAGTCAGAGACATCGAAGTTGCGGTTGAGGTCGACATTATTCGCATTCACACGCGTGCCAGCAGCTACACCATCAGGGTTAACAGTAGGGATCACGACTAGTTGTGTGTTGGCTGGAATGTTCTGTGGATTGGCTTCAATTTCATCAACCCAGGCGTTCATCAGGTTGCGTGCCGAGTATTCATTACCGTGGATTGCACCGGTATACAGTATCGTTTTGCCGCCAGATCCAAATATATAGGCATTGATAGCTCGTCCATTCTTTGATGTGCCGATCGTGCGTAGACTGTAGCATTGGGTACGACCAGTAAAAGTCCAGTCATCTGTTTGTACGACTTTAGCGGCACTTTCAAGGCCTTTTTTGACGGTAATCTTGTAGTCAGCGCATTTTGGTGCACCACTGTAACTGATCCGAAGGCTCGAGCCGCTCTTGACGACACTGGCACTCAACCCTTCGACGGTCACGAGTTTGGCGATGGCATCAACGTTGGCAATTTCTTGGTCAAACGTGACAGTAATGGTACCGGACAGAGGGCCACCAGCAGCTGGGGCACTCACCCCTGTTACTTTCGGGCCACCAGACATAATAAAGGCTGTTTTTTGAGCACCTGGTAGGCCACTACCGTCTTTTGCTTCGGCCTGGATGAGGGTGACCTCAAAAGTCTCGTTACGCTTTAGCTCGCTTGCAGGCGTCACAACGATACGCTTGCCATCTACTGTTGTGGATACGGGGACAACTTCTAATGCATCACCGGTACGACGCTTTAATTCAGCGGTCGCGTGTAATAATTCCTTGTCGTATTCAAAGGTAAGCGCAGCGGGGTTGTCGTAGACGGTTTGCCCTTCACTGACATTGGATTTCACGAGTACTAGCGCCTGTAGCGTCTTGATCTGGCCTTTATTGAGTGTTGCGATCCGGTTGTCACCAAAGTACCTATCAAGTTGGGCAGTATACTCTTTGCCCTGCTCGAGGCCAAGCCGCTCTAGATCACAAGAAAGTGAACCCTTATCATGGCCGCATTTCGTCGTTTTATCCCCGACAGTTACCCCGTACGAGAACACCTCATCGTGGCTCGTGAGGTCGATCGAGATAGGACGAGTCAATGGAAGTGTCTTGCCTATAAAGCCGCCTGCGCGGGCTGTCGGTGCCTCAGGGACGGTAATTTGGTAGTGTTTCATGCCGACAAAAGCACCAAAAGGCGAGACCTTGACGATTGACTGACCGACTGTCGGCGGGGCGGTTGCCACAAAACAAGTCTTTAGGGCCGCAACAGGGGTGTCACCAACAACAATCAGATCCTTGAACTCAACCTGATACCCTGATGCAACCGACTGCTTCATCAGCTGCGGCGCCAGTGTTAGCTGGGTAGTGCAATCATCAGAGCCATAAGCATAAGCAACCGGCTTTGGGATAAAAAAGATTAGACTATAGGAAACCAATGCGAATAAGGCAACACCCACCAGCACTTTCGTGCGTGTCGATAGCCTCGTGATGCCCCCTACAAACCCGAGTGAACGAGGCGTTTTGTGCTTTGTGTGCTTTTGACGCTTCGTAACCATTGATACCATTTTACCATGAGCGTCACGCCACAAGTACATGTACTGCTAATCCTCAGTATCGCCCGACCCCTGTAAGCACAAGAATTAACGCCAAAGAAAAAGACCATCCTATTAGGATGGTCTTCTTATAATTCGGCACCGTGCTAGTTTCCCGCTTGTGGCAGTATAATCGCCGCTGCTGAGCTTGACTTCTGTGTTCGGAATGGGAACAGGTATTTCCTCAGCGCCATGGGCACCGAAGCAATAATTCTAATGAAAGAACGCTCGCTTCGATGTTCATAATAAACATGTTGCACGGATTTATTTGAATGTAAGTTATTTTATTACTAAAATTGACGTTTTCATTGATGTTCGCACAATCTTACGATTGATTAACACCAAATACTAGTTAAGTCTTTACCTTATCACCTCAGTTACCCGAAGGTACCAGTTGGTGGTAAGGACATAAAAAGGCAGTGGGACTATTAGTATGCTTCAGCTACATGCATTACTGCACTTCTACCTTGCACCTATCAAACAGATATTCTTTCTGTGTCCTCATAGGGAAATCTTATCTTGAAGTTAGTTTCGCGCTTAATATGCTTTCAGCGCTTATCTATTCCGAATTTAGCTACTCGACAATGCAGCAGGTGGCCACAATCGATACACCAGAGATTCGTCCGCCCCGGTC
>Ga0247741_1000914_pt1 | contig 16184 bp, 9 predicted proteins | sample UWRJL213509R2_FD_180945 | JGI IMG/M metagenome (GOLD analysis project Ga0247741, IMG submission 180945) | Plant litter microbial communities from Arlington Agricultural Research Station in Wisconsin, United States - UWRJ-L213-509R-2 | ecosystem: Environmental > Terrestrial > Plant litter >... | reverse complement strand
ATAGAAAGCAACTAGAATACCCAAACCTATAGCAGATTCAGCACCTGCTACAACTATTATATAAATAGCATAAGTTTGACCGATTATATCATCCATATTAAGTGAACTAATCAATATTAGAAATGTTATAGCTAATAGCATTATTTCAATTGAAATAAGCATTAATATAATATTTTTTCTATTTAATACAAATCCTAAGATTCCTATTAAAAAAAGTATCAAGGTAATATTCATAAATGTAAATTAAAAAAGAAATAAATTATTTGACTGAAATGGAATATAAGCACTAATACCTTATGCCATGTATACATTACATAAGAAAAGAAACCCCGACCTCGTTCCTTTTAGTAATATCAACCAAGCAAGATAAGTCATATTTCCTGTAATTTAATTAAATTTTGTTTATTGTTATTGTTATTGTTATTGTTATTCTTATTGTTATTCTTATTGTTATTCTTATTGTTTTATTGCTATTGTTATAATAATTTATATTTTACTTTTTAAATATTAGAAACAATATAACTATAGCTAACGCCCTAACGCCCTAACGCCCTAACGCCAACTATCTATTATAGTTTATTTTATTTCACAAATTTTAAATATAAAGTTATCTTATATTTAAGGCTATAGAAATAAAGCTCATAAAACAAAAGACTAATTTAATAGTTCTCTATTTAAATTCTTAAAGGTATGTATAAGACTCGAACTTACATCAAAATAGCCGAAATATTCCCCTTTACCATTAAGGCAACATACCTGATACTACTAACTTGTTATGTTTAGTTATAAGATAGAACCTTACTAAATAGAGTATTATATAGATTATTATAATAATTACAATTACAATTACAATTAGAATAGTTCATGTATTTTAGACTTAAATCTTTAAAAATCCAAGTAAGATAAATAAAACTTCGTATAAATATTATATTTATATATACTATTATAACATTAACATTATTAATAAATAAATCATATAATAGAAATTATATTATATATAATCCTAGATAAGAAGAATAGGTAATAATAAATATATCAATATATATTTATATATTAATTATATAGCTAATATATTTTTACTATTATATTTATAGAAATCAACAAGAATAAAAATTTTATTAAAATTTTCATTTTAGATTCGAACTAAAATAAAGGTGGTAGAAGCACCTTGTTCTACCATTGAACTAATGAAAACCCTACTGATAATTTTTAATATTGAAAGGTCGATAATAAAAAAGAAATAAAAATCAGTGATATCAAAAAAATATCTGTCTTGTATTTTTGAAGACAAGGGAAAGCTATTCTATATCGTTTACGGTCAATCAGGTGTACAAGTACAATATACAGGGATAGATGCACTCTAGGGCTTTTTTATTTACTTCTGGTTCCATATCCAGAAGGTGGAATTGAGGTGAATCGAACACCTAAGTGAATAACACAATATTTAGCAAATATCTCGCCTTACGCCTTACGCCTTACGCCTTATGCCTTATGCCTTATGCCTTATGCCTTATGCCTTACCGGTAGCAATAATTCCTTTTTTTTTTTTTTTTATTTTTTTTTTTTAAAAAAATTAATTTTATTGAGTAAAACAGTTTTTATTGGCGGTTGCTTACCCTGCTTTTTCCCGCAACCAATCGTTGTCCTATATCGAAACTCTTTATCAGAGTTCTTTTAAGCCTAAGTAAATCCAACTCTATCGACATAGAACGCACGGTAGTTATAAGAAAATATAGCTACTTTCCCCTCTGCCCCTAAGGGGGGAGGGGCGGCCCTGAGGGTACAATATAAGATTTTTCATAATTCCCATCAAGTTTTGATTCATATTTACGAATTTAAATTTTTAATAATATGAACTTTCGCCTTATTATTATATAATAGTAATTATACTTACTAGTATATTTTTAAGATAATATATTATCTATTGTTCCTCTAATCAAGTAAGGAATTTTTCTAAAGATACTGATTCTATTACTATAGGCATAGAACTATGTAATATACCACAGATTTCTGAACATTGCAAATGTTCTTTACGATATTTAATGTTAATTTTTTTTAATCAATTATGTAATTACACTGACGAGAAGATATTACTTAAAATAAAAATAATATCCTTTATAAGGTTCACCACTTTTTAATTTAATATATAAAGACTTTCTATCTAATTTAATACCAATAGACTCAAAATATTTAATTGTACCTGTAATAGTTTCAAACTCTTTTTCAAAACCAGGACCTTTTACTAATACCGGTTTATTTTTTTTATTAACCTTGGGTATAATAACTAATTCTTGATCTCAGAATTTTTTGTATTCATCAATAATTAATCCTACTTCTTCAAAATTATCTGGCTTAGTATTATCAGAATATTTACATAAAAAATGGTGGAACTCTTTTTCAATTTTTATATACTTAGAAAGAGTTTCTCTTTTTATAATTAACCCTAGATCTTTTAAGTAGCTAATACATGCAGTTAAAGACTCAAATTTAAGAGTTTGGCCTCAAGTATTGACAAATTTATTCCCATCTTTAATTTCTAAGATCACGGGAATATTTCTTCGTGTACCTAATGTATATATAGTTTGTCTTTCTTTTTGCATTATTTCAAATAATTCTAGAACAGACATATTACTTTTAACCGCAGTAGGGATTAAACCACTTAATAACAAAAATCTATTAAGATAAGGAAGATTTGAATTTAAAAATTTTTTACATGTTTCTGGGTGAACTTTTAAGATTCTTTTTAGCTCAATTATTGAACTAGCATGATAATAAAGAGTACTACAAGTTAAATCATAAACATAAACACTTTCACCTTTTGAAGACCCTGCATTAACAACTCTTAATGTATTTAGATCAAATTCTTTACTTAATAAATGATATTGTTCTAAAATTAACGCATCTTTAACATTAAATTTATTATTATCTAACTTAAAGATAATTAATTTAAAAGCTCCTAATCCCTCTTGAGTTAGTAATGGTAAGAATTTACCCATTAAAGGTGTAAAATCCCCCTTAAAGTAATAATCCATTCTACGTCTTAACAAATTAGAAGAACCAACATATTTTTGACCTGTTGTCTTGTGGATAAACATATATATACCTGAATGTCCTTTATAGTTAGAAGTACCTGTTAATTCTGAAAAAAGTTTATAATCTTCCTTTGCTACAGGGGAACTAGATGTATATAAGTTAAATTCTACACCTTCAACTTTTAATAAATCTTTTAATTTAGAATCAGTAACAGTAATATCTTGATTTAATAATATATTATTAATTACAGAAGCAGTTGTAGGATTTCCACTATTAATATGTTCTAACGCTAAGAATTCAGGATTAAATTCTTCAGATTGTCTAGTAGCAGTAGTACTATAAGTTCTTTTAAAAGCTAATGCACTTATACTTGAACCCAATAAAAGAGAATTATTAATTAACTTACGCATTAGAATACTATAATAAGCAACTTTAAGATTGAAAATGAAAAAAAAAAATAAAATACAATTAATTATAATAACTTAATAAAAAATTATACACATTAAAATTAAAGTTTAGCAAACTATCGTAAAAATTTATCCCTAAACAAACAAATAAATGTGTATGTCTAATAAACAGAAAATATAATAATTATACTTTCCTGCACCTTTTAAGGAGGGGTTTGACTATACCTTAAGCATTATAATTGTAATAATACCAACTACCGTCTAGTCGATGAACTGCATACCTAATACAAAAAAAATACTAGGTACTTGGCTGCGGATTACCCATTGAATTATCTCTCATGATTTTACCATACCGCGAGTCATTACCTGCGCCATAAGATGTATTACTACTCTTACTTGGTTATGAGAGCTTTAGGGCGTTCCCGGCAATTTGATAGTTTATAACCCTAGGTTCACTAGAGTTTAGGCCGTAAGACCATAGAAAACTCCTTCTCGATTAATAAAAACAGATACTTGATTTAATCTTCCAGGGTAAGCATCAGATTTAATACCTAAAGATGGTACAGCAAAACTATGAATTACATCACCTGCAGTTACAATAAATCTAACATGTGTTAATTCAGGAAGAATTACTCTATTATCTACTTCTAACATTCTTAAAGCTCCTTCATCTAAATCAGATTCTGGGACTATATAAGAATCAAATTCTACAAATTCATTCTCTGAATTCAAGAAGTCTGGATATTGATAACTTCAATATCATTGGTGACCCTCTGCTAAAACGGACATAGATGGATCACTAACCTCATCCATTAAATATAATAATTTAAATGAAGGGAAAGCTATTAATATTAATATTACTGCAGGAGTAATTGTTCATATTAATTCTATGAGTGTCAACTTTGTTTACTCTTCTTATGTCGGGTTTGATGTTTTATTAACTAATACTTCTTGAAGTATTGTATTATTTATATAAACTATCTCTTATATGATTCCTTTAAATAAATTGTTAAATATTGAGGTGATAAGATATTTTATTTAGATTCCTGCACAAACTGCGACTTAAATTTATATTTGTTTTTTAAGATCTCTCCAGATTTTAAATATTTATTAATTGTACTAGCACTAATTCCTAAAAATTTAGCTGCTTGTCTAGCCGAAGTAAAACTACCTATTAATTTAAACCCTATCTCGCTTTTTTCATATACCTCCGTGATAATACCACGTTTTGTACTCATTAGTAACTTGGTTTCTTCAGAATGTTTTCTACCTAAAGCTTTTTGTCTCATTAACTCTTTAGTTTCTTCAGAATGATCTTTACCAAATAAAGGATTATTTGATTTAGACTTCTTTAAAGACATAAGTGCTTTAGTTTCTTCACTTCGTTTACGACCAAATCAAGGAGCTTTTTCTCCTACAAATATTCCCTTTAAGGAACTCCTTATTTTTATCTTAGTCTCATCAGAGTGTGTAAAAACGTCCACGTAAGCCCCAGCTGTTCTTAATATATTGTAAGTAGGATTTAAACTATCGAAATAAAATTGTTCTCTGGCTGTAAGAATTTCTTTATCACAATATTCTAAAATTGTAAGAGAAAAGGAAGAGTATCCATATTTTAAGATGGCTCTACCAATTCTCGAATTTTTCTCTCTTCTAAGATAAGAAGGATTTAAATAATTTTTAAATCTGTTATAAAGATTCTTGGACTGTCCTATATAAATATCTTTGGTCTCTTTATTAGTAAACATATAAATTCCGGATCTTACCTTATTTTCCTCCAAAATATCTTTTTTAAACTCATCTACATTATTGTAGACTATTATATTCTTTTCTTTATCTAAAGGGTTATTACATATAGTTCCTTTAGTATCAATTTTTGAATCAGTTGAATAGGAATAATTTCTAAAAAACATTCTTGACTTTATAACGAATAGATTTCGTCCCATCGATGAATAAGTATGAGTCAACAGACTTAAATACTTTCATACTTAAATGGACTATATCTTTACCTTTAAATGTAAAAATATTTATTAAGGCATTTCACGTGTAGTCTCTGGGGATTACCTACTCATAATAATATATTATTATTATTATTTTGGTTTCCTGCTGATTGTTCATTGTGTCATCCATTAAGATTTTCACCTATAAATTCTTATTATTGGTACTTAAGGCTTTAGAAGTTTCCAGCATATAGTGAAATTAAACTCGTAGTTTTTCTAAGTTATCCTTTATTATTTAAGACTAGAAAATTTATATCTGTCTTTAAATATTGCTCCTGATTTCATATATTTTATAATAGTACTTCCGCTTATACCTAAGAATTTACCAGCTCCTCTAGCTGAAACAAAACTTCCTATTAATTTAAAACCCTCGTCTGAACACTTTTCGTATATACATACAGGATTTCCGCGTTTTGTGCTCATTAATAATTTAGTTTCTTCAGTATATTTCCTTCCTAAGGCTTTTTGTCTCATTAGCTCTTTACTCTCTTCCTTATGAGATTTACCGTATAAAGGATTAAGCTCACCAGTTCTTTTTAAACTCATAAGTTTTCTGGTTTCTTCACTCATAGTACGTCCATGTCAGTATGCTTTATCTCCAACAAAAAGACCTTTTAAAGCTTGACTAATCTTAGCTTTAGTCTCTTCAGTCAATTTTCGACCTAGAGAACTACCAGCTGTTTTAAGGACATTATACTGAGGGTTTAAAGTATCAAAATAATATTGTTCTCTAGTATTCAGGTCAGATTTATTACAAAACTCTAAGATAGTTATAGAAAAATTAGAATAACCATATTTAATTAAAGCTCTATGTATTCTAAGCTCATCTATACTCTTTATATAACTTAAGCTAAAGTATTTTTTGAATCTCTTGGAAAGATCTACTGATTGTCCTACGTATATATCACCTGTGAGTTTGTTAGTAAACATATAAATTCCTGATTTACCTTTATTTTCCACTAAAATATTCTTTTTCATTGAAAAAATATCTTCATAAACTATAGGAGTGGGATTGATTGTGACATCTCCTTTATCTGAATCCTTTTTTCCGTTAGAATTAAAAGTAGAATAGGCTCGTTGGTTTACGAAAGTACCAAAATAAAATATTTGAAAATTTAAGGAGCTTGATTTAATATTAGAACACTTGTGAACAGGCACACTTGATAGTTTACCGTGATTTAAATACTTATGTGACATAGGGGATTTTGTACCAATATAATTTCAGACTATTGAAAATAAAATTCATCCTACAGCAAATAATATTATTACTAAATAATACATTATATTATCATGTAATTCTATCAATCCTTCCATCTGAGGAGTAGCACTATCTTGAAAATATATCCCTCAGGGACTAGGAGCATCTAAATTCAGCAAAACTAAATTATTTATTAATAAGAACATAAAAAAAAATTTTTTTTTTATTTCTATATTGAATTTTTTTTTATAATATGTAAATATTATTTTTTTTCTCGTAAAATATAGAATATATATATAACAACAAATAGAATTTTTTTTAGAGCTTGCCACTTGCCGCTTGCCGCTTGCGCCTTGTGCCTTGCGCCTTCATAAAAAATAAGGCGCTGTATACGTGCACTTAAAAAAAAAAGTTAATTTTAGATTCTACTTACAAATTCAACTGTAGAAGACGAATTAAATTTTGTCATAGTTATAGTTTGTCTACTATCTATTTTTAAAGCACTTTTACCTAATTCATATATAAATCCTATAGTAATAATAATTATAAATCCTAATGTTATTATTAAACCATAAATATTATTTACATATCCACTTACTGCAAAAGGAAAAGTTAATAAAATTTCTAAATCTAATAATAGATAAACTAAAGCAAATATAAAAAATTTTACACCAAATTGTGTTCTATTTTGACCTAAAAAACTATGAAAACCACATTCAAATATACTATATTTTTCTTGGTAAGGATTATGTGGAGCAAATATTAAATTAATAGCTAAAAAAAGTAAAGCAATTATACAGACAAAGATTATAAAGATTGTCATACTACTCATTTAATCATTAAATAAAACTTGTACCAATATGGTCAATGGTGTTAATAATTGATTAATTAAAGAAATCTTATTTCAATTTAACTATCAATAATACTTCAATATATTACTATATTGTTCAGACTATGTTTTTCCTTACTTAGTATAAAATAGCTGACAACTATTAGAGATTATATAATATCTTTAACAATAGTATTGTCATAGCTAATAGATAAGTAAGGACAGGATCTTTATATAGGATTATTGTTAGTATAACTCACCTAATAGTCGTTGAACGCACTTATCTCATAATATTAGAGTAAGGGCTCTTAATTAAAGGCCTCTCTACTCTAATAACAATACTAAGATAAATTTCGCTGCAAATCATCAAGCTAACATCTGGGTGCTGATATTCTTGCAATTAATCCTGTAGTTTTTAAAAATTTCTGCCATTATTAATAATAGCCAAATTTTCGGGGCAGCCTATTGCATATCGGCTAAGTACTATAAATAACAAAGGAAGTCTCGGAATTTATCTTAATGTATTCATACCAGATTTTATTCCACGTATCTTTTTTACTCCTTCTTCAGTTAGGTGAGCTTTAGCTCTAATTAACTCCACTGCTTTAGATCAATCTTCAAAATCCTTTCTTTTAATACCTCTTATCTCATGATTTTTAAAGAATGGTACTATTTTATCCGAGATATCCGCAAATTTTCTAGTAATAAATACCCCTGACTTGCTATTTACACCATGGTAATTAAATAAACCACATCCAAAAAAAGAAATAAATGATCTTAACAGTAACTCATCTCTCAAATGTTGAGACACCTTAAAACTTAATGAAACTCCATCTAATTTATCTTTACCATATTTAGCCATTTGAATTAAGAAACATCCTTCACCTGAAACAAAACCAGCCATTCACTCAGGGTGAGGAATAGCAATATTTTCTATCAAAGGTCTAGCGACAGGAACAGTATTAGGGAAAATAGTCTTCAAAGAATCAGATAAACCTAGGTTTATCGAGGCACGAATATTAATAATTTCTTGTAATCCCTTGGCTGACAAATGTTCCCCTTCAATTATTTTAAGGATTATTTCCTTAAATAAAATGAAATCGGCTTTTTTTTGAGTTATTAAAGGGTAGTTATCAAAATGGGCAATGATTTTTAAAATATCATCTAGAGATCTTACTGTGAATTTAGAATCATTAGTATTAGTATAAATATTTCCTATGCCTCCAAGATAATCTTTAATTTGCATTAAGAGTAAATTATCTCTTGAGTGCACTTTTATTTGGAATGAAGGTCGGACATAAAATTTACCATTAGGATTTTTTTGAATACCGACATTGAAACAACCTTCTGCATCTGAATAACCTGATATGAATCAAGGTGAGATAGGATTGATATTTTTTCGGCAAAGGGTTGAGTATCTGAAGATTGTTTGTTGCGAAATAATAGAAGATGAGCGAGACATACATCAAATTTGATCATAATTAACCGAGGGAATCAAGCCTCAATTACCTGACAATCTATTGTATGTATTAAAGAGATAAACCCGAGAGTTTGTTAAAAAAGTATTTGATACACTTCTCTTTGTATTTAATAGCCGTAATAAATTACAAGTATAATACTCCTTAGCGCATAGTAAGAATAGGAGGTTAATGGTACCCATACTTAATCATTCTTTGTTCATAAATATAAATAATAATATTACTAATGTAATAATAGAAATAGTTATAGAAAAGGGACTAGAAATAGTACTAATATTTATGTTTTTAACTAATGTATTAGTATTAGTATTAGTATTAGTATTAGTATTAATATTATTATAAGAAATATTATTTATAGTATCTTTATTATTATTATAAAAATCAGAATATTCATTTAATATTTTATATTCAGGAGTATGGAAAAAAATTTCCTTAATTACATTTAAATAATAAACTGCTCCTATTACACTTGTAAGTATTGCAATTAAAGATATAAAAATATAACCATTATCTAAAGCAGCACTTAATACCATCTGTTTAGCAAAAAACCCTATTAAAGGAGGTATACCTACAAAAGAAAAGATAGTTATAGCTAAACTTAAAGATAAGAACGGATTTATATAAAAATAACCTTTTAATTGGCTAATTAATTGTATTGGTGAATTATTACTTTCTAATAAATTTGTAAATTCTTTACTATTATTTATATAATTAAATAAAGAGAACCCTATTGTAATTAATATAATAAATATGTTTAAATTACTTATAGAATATTGTACTAAATAAAATATAAAAGCTTGTGTTGATTCTACACTAGAAATACTTAGAGCTAGTAATATAAAACCTACATGAGATATAGTACTATATGCAAGTAATCTTTTAATTCTAAATTGTGTCAAACCACCTATAGTTCCTATTATTAATGAAAGGAAAGAACTTATAAGTAAACCGTATGTTCAACTAAATTCAGAAAGTGAATTATTAGTATAATATACTAATTCTAATAAAAAAATAAAGATAGAAATTTTAGCAATAATAGCTACAAATGTTGTAACAACTGTAGGTATAGCATCATAAACGTCCACATGATGACAATTAAATTTATCGTCCAAATTAAAGAAAAGAACAACTTTATATAACTCTACGTAAACTAAAGTAGTTTAGTTTATTCTAGATATCTACCTTTATTCATTCCTCTTCTTATTTTACGAATCTTGTCGAAACCTTCGTTAGTTAAATGATCTTTTGTTTGCATCATTTTGGCTACTTTAGCTCAATCTTCAAAATCCTTATATTTAACGCCAATTATAGAGTATTTTTTGAAAAAAGGTAAAATCTTTTCATAATTATCTTTGAATGATTGACATCTAAACTCAGTATAATCTTTATACGAATAAGTTTGACCACATCCAAAGAAATCTACTAAACTTTTCAATAATAATTCATCTCTAATGTGTTGAGTTACTACAAAAAGTAATACTACACGACTTCCTGTTTTATGTAATTTAGATTCTCTAATACTAATTTTAAAACAACCATCACCACTTGTAAAACCAGCTACCCATTGAGGGTCTAATTTGACACTAGGTAGTAATAATGGTCTTGCTAAAGCAACAGTGTTAGGAAAAGCTTCTAATAGTAGAGGAGTTAATCCTCTATTTAAAGAAGCTCTAATATTTATTATATTTTGTAAACCTTCAGCTGTTAAATGTTCCCTACGTTGCATAATCATGACTACTTTTTTAAATAATAAATAATCAGAATATTTATTAGTTTTTAGAGGATATTTATCAAAATGAGGTATTACTTTTGTAATAATTTGATCTAAAGAACCTATTGTAAAATCACAACAACCATTTCTTTCTTTACCTATTCTTCCTACTCCAAAATAGGCTTTAATAAGTTTTAAAAGATCTAGATCTCTAACATGAAGATTAATTGTAAAATTAACCTCTAATTGTCAACCTAGTAGGTTTTTTGATGATTTACGGATTAAAACAAGAAAGCATCCTTCTGCATCAGAGAATCCTGATATAAATCAAGGGTATAGAGGTAGTTTGCTATTGTCTAAGTTAGACACAGTAGAATAGAGTTGTCTTTGAATAATTTGGTTAGAAGGGATTTTAACTTGATAACTTCTTTCGAAGTCCAGTAGAGTACATCTTAAATGCGGTAAATTAATACCACATCAACTCCCATTTACTCGTTGCTCTTTTACAATAATACTCTTCGTCGAATGTATTACTGACTTAGATCCGCGATAGCCCATTTCGTTTTCACTCATCTTCTGGCTTATTACTATACCTGAGTAATTAGTTCAGCCACTCATATATTTTCATATATGGTTTAGTACCAGAAACTTTAGGGGTTCCCCGGAATTTGGTAGTTTACTCCCAACGTTTGTTGATAAGGATTTCCCAAGTCCTTTTTTAGGAGATCAGAAATGAAATGGTGCTGCACTAACTTTAAATAAAAAACCTATACTAAATATAAGCAAAGAAAAATTTAAATAATAAGAGTTATATCAAGATATATAATCTGAATTTAAATCACTTATACTGTTTATTATATATAATCCTTCTAAACTTGTAGTACCTGAATTAGCATATAATAAACTTGTACCTAATAAAATAAAACAAGAACTTAAACCTCCTAATAAAAAGTAAATTAAACCTCCTGTAGTTGATAATTCAGAATTTCTATATATACTACTTAATAGATATAAACCATAACTTTGTAATTCTATGGATAAAAAAATAGAAACTAAATCGCTTGTTGATATTAAAAGTACTGCCCCACTTACTATAAATAATAATATTAAAGGATATTCAATTATTTTCATATGTTCTCTTAATTTATTAAAAAAAAATGCACTAATAATTTTTATTAAGTCTTTTAATCAATAATAATTAGATATTTGTAAAATTCTTGGATAAAAACTTGTTAATTGTAATATTATTATACTAATAAAAAAAATAAAAATATGAAAAGTTTGGGTTATATTTGTAATATGTAATAAACCACCATGTAAACCTAAACCTTTATTAAGTATTAGGATACTACATATTTCCAGTGTAATACAATAAATTAAAGCTAATAGAGCCCCTTGATTAAAAAAAATAGAGATATCTCGTCTTGAGACAACGGCGTTTGAAAGTAATAATGAGAGTATAGAACTTATTATCATTAGTATTATTATTATTCAAATTTTAAAACGGATCGGCCATCGGCCATGCTAAAGCCTAAACCTAGAAAAAAAAAGTTATTTGACAAAAATAAAAAATGGCTAATAAATGTAAATACCTTATGCCATGTATACATCACATAAGAAAAGAAACCCCGACCTCGTTCCTTTTAGTAATATCTACCAAGATAAGTCATATTTCCTGTAATTTAATTAGACCATCCGTGAATAGAATATATATTGATAATTGTAGGCCTCCAAGGAGGCGAGGCCAAGACAATAAAAAAACTAATCATTTTTTTTTTGTATTATTTTTTTTTAGCATCCCTGTTCTTCTGCGCCGATACCCCTAGCCTTTATGCGTTGTGCCAGACTATTTCTATAATTAAACCTCCTTATACTATTAATTCCTCCTTTCTTTTTTTCATATGTCTTTCTATAATTTAGACGTCATAAGAAATTTTTTCTATCTCTTTATTCGTTTGATAATGGATTTGCATAAGTCATATCTTTCACAAACTTATCCAGATTAGCATCCTCATCCTCATTGTTAACTTTATCATTAGAATAATTATCATCTTTATCTTTGTAATGAGCCTTATTAGGAGACCATCCTCCGGGCTTTTTTGGTGGTTCCCCACCTCCACCTGTAGATTCTGGTTGCCCTCCTGCTCCTCACGATCCTGATCCTGGTTTTTAGGCAACAGAACTTTCCATTTCGACGACATTTTTACAAATAAATCCTAAATATTTTTAACGAGAAGACTTATAATCTTAAGGGAAAGTTGATGAAAAGAATAAAGAAATCCAAAAGCCAAAAGAATTAAACTAACGGATCCTAAAATAATTAGAATATTATATAATAGAGGGTGACTTTTCTTTAATTTATCTCCTTTTAATATAACTTTATGTAATACATAGAAGAATATTAAAAATCCTAAATAAAAATATAAAATATTACATAGGAGGGTATTTATCTCTATATTTAAATAAATTATTTCACCATTAATAAGAGTACCTGAGTGAAAGGTGGCTAAAGCTAAAATAATAAGAAATAGATTAGACGTACTCAACATTATAACAGGATAGATATCTTTAATTAATTCTTCTATAGCAAGAATTAAATTACATTAAAAAAAAAATTAAGATTAAGGAAAAAATTTACAATAATATAACCATATTTATTAAAAAGATAATTAAAAATTATCTTTTTATAATTTATATAATAAGAATATATAAAATTATAAATATAATTACCTAAATAGATATGTATGAATTTATGATACATATTACAAATAATAATTAAACCACGATGTAAACCCAAACCTTTATTAAGTATAAAAATACTACATATTTCCAGTGTAATACAATAAATTAAATCTAATAGAGCCCCTTGATTAAAAAAAAATAGGGATATTTCGTCATGATAGTCATGATATAACGGCGTTTTAAAGTAATAATGAGAGTATATAACTTATTATCATTATTATTATTATTATTAAAATTATTGTAACCGACGGAGCGGTAAACAATGTACCCAAGTTGGCCCTTGGACCCCTGAGTTCAGGGTTGGACCCTTGGACCTTTAAGTTCAGGGTCCAACCCGAGTATAGCCCGAGGAGAAAATCGAATTCTCATCTTTAATGTATGAAATTAAGGTTTTACCTTTAAACTACCCGAGCTTAAGAAAAATTATATATAATGTAAATTATATATATAATTTATATTAGAGCCGAATAATAATAGTTGGTAGCTTTGATTATATTAAGACTTCTTCTTCGGCTCTGAGGTCCAGTCGCTCCAGAGTCTATCCGCCTAAGGGCAGAGGGACCGAAGAGCAAGGACCCGGAAGGAAACCGGAAGGAAGGGAAGTAGAAGGTAGTTTGTCATATTAAGAGTCCTGGAGGGTTACGGAGGCATCACCCTTTACGGAACGGAACGTAGTTCGTCACACTACTGCTGCGGTTTTAGACGTAATAGTAATGCCGAATTACAAGATGGACCGGACAGAGGACTTGCTAAATCCCAAAGGTAAGCATACGGCATGGTCAACGTTTACACAATATATTCGAGAGAGTACACATCAGTTCTACGGTGGGGACCAAATAACGAATCCTGAGAGACTGACTCAGAAGATTGACAACAGCGAAAATGTTTTAATAAATGTAATATGAAAAAAAATGATGATCAACATTGAATGATCTCTTCATCCGATTGAAGAGGGGCCTTACACTATAGATAAAATCGCGTCCAAGTAGAAGTTCTAAACTTAAACTTGATGGGGGCGCGTGACATATTCCCAACAAACATGACCACTTGTTTGAAAATCGCTATGAGGATCGTGATATAAAAAAGATGAATGCATACTTAAAAAGAATGCAGAACAGGCTTAGATATAAAGACGACCTTAGAGTTATGGACAAACTAATTGGAAACTCCAAAGCTTTCTGAATTTATGCCTTCCACAAGTCAGATCCCAAGTGATACTGGAATAAAGCATGACCTGAGGTTCAAAGAGATTATATGAAAATGATTCACACCTTACGAAGACTTAAAGTCAAATTAGAGGTATATAGATTTTATATACCGAAGCGAGATTCTACGAAGATTCGACCTATAGGGTCTCCTAGATTGTGGAGTAAAGCAATGCTGCGAGCTATAGAATTAGTTTGTAGAGAATTACTAGAAAAGCATATAGGAGAGTATCAGGATGGATTCGTACGAAACAAAGGTTGCGCTACCACCAGTATGGAAGTTATAAAGAATCTTAAAGATGGAAATAGGGTATACCAATTTGACTTGGATGGATTCTTTAATAATGTCAAACCGCGAGGGCTGACTATATTCCTAAGGAAACGGTTAAAAGGAATGGCCGACTATATCTTGAGTATTACGGATCTAACAATACCAAAGATGAAAACAGAACTACAACCAGAGAAAGAATTGATCCAAACCTCGGAGGGAATACTCAAAAAAGGATTCACTCAAGGTAGCCCGTTATCTCCACTGCTGTCTATGTACGCACTGGAAATGAGTGGTTTTAATAAAATCAAGGGACTAGTGATGTTTGCAGATGATGGTTTAGTGTTTAGAAAGAAAGAAACAGATAAAATACGTCAGGAATTATTCAACATAAACGCTACAACACTTGGTATCAAAGAAGCAGAGGACAAAATTAATGGCTGGGTAAAAGATAAATTTAAGTTCCTTGGTCTGACATATGATCTGATAGAAAAAACCGTCTCTTTTGATGGTTATAGTGTCTCATGATATGACGATGAAGGAGTTAAGAAAATAGTCAAATATGCTAGGTATAACGCAAAATTTCTGGAAAACCAACCAAGTGTAGCAACAAAGGGAAGGCTGAGTTACATCACCCATGGGGATAAGGAGATAGGCTGAATAACCGAATCATCAAAACGACTGGTAGACCTAAAAAACTTAAAAATCAAGAGACAAATACCCAAGAAAGTGAGTCAGTACAAGTGTCCACCGTTTGTTGAGAAATGAAGTAAAACAATCCTTCAGAATGGTAAGAAATACATACTGAGGTTGTGGGACCCTAGCTGAGCTAATCAATGGATAAATGTAATGTGAAATAGTCAAAAAGGACTAGACTTTCAGAGCTTAAACTGGATGGCGTCTATCAAACCTATCTTGAAGACAGCTGAAAAGCGCTCAAAGGAAGTAGAAGCCAGAAAACAATTAGAGATATTGGAAGTAAAGGACTCCGCGACAATAGATCACCTACAAGTCCAAGGTATAGACTGAGCAGCCGGGTCCACTCCCAAGAGAGGCCCTAGTGAAGAGGTAGAATTTGTAAAGAACGTAGATGAAGACATCTATGGTAAGGACAAAGACACCAACTCACCAGGTGTACTAACCGGAAGCGGGCCAGGTGACGCAGGGTGGTTCCTCTCCATAGATAAGGGAAAGGATCGCTCCAAGGACCCTACCAGTACGGCGATTACAGTCCAACCGGGAAGGCGACTGGAAGATCCCTCCACCCTAGGACCGGAGGACCCGCTGACCAGCTAAGCTCCACGGGCTCCCAA
>Ga0247741_1000910_pt1 | contig 16214 bp, 11 predicted proteins | sample UWRJL213509R2_FD_180945 | JGI IMG/M metagenome (GOLD analysis project Ga0247741, IMG submission 180945) | Plant litter microbial communities from Arlington Agricultural Research Station in Wisconsin, United States - UWRJ-L213-509R-2 | ecosystem: Environmental > Terrestrial > Plant litter >... | reverse complement strand
CTATCTAGGCGTTACTGATGTTGGTTTTATTTTCGCAGTGTTGATGACTGGGACGCTTTTTTATCTGGCAGTATGGGTCAATTCTTCTAGAATTTGGATCTGGATTGATCGTTTCTGTCTCCAATTTTCTCATGTTGTGCGCTTTGACATATTTGCTTCATGTTTACATATTCGGGTTTATAGATGAGACCGAACTGCACGAACTTGTTTACTTAGCTATACACTAGTAGTGACCGTTGATAATATTAATCCTCTGCACCAAGGCCGTACGAGAGTGTCCCTTGAAGTTGTACGGCCCAAGATCGCGCACGCCTTCTTGAGCCAGCCTGACACGTGACAGTGGCGTCAAATTCTTAACTTTCGACTTGGGGACTCGGACCCTCTTACACTGTCAACGCTGGCATCAATTCAGCTGAAGGGGCTGAAGGTTCTGGCCAAAGTTAGAACTCGAATATGAATGCTGGACTTGCGCACACTATAGAGTCACTCTTTGGCCCACCCTCAGAGCTAATCGATATTTCCCAGTTCCTGGACGCGACTTCGGCCTTACCGCAAGGCACACAAGATTCTGGTCCATCCTCTTTCAACGCCGCAGAAGAATGCAGGTTTTTAGCTCTTCCATACCTTCAGGAACACCTGTTGAAACTGGCTTTGCAGTGTGGAGGACATCCGCGATTCTTTATCTAATATTTGGTCAAATACGACGCTGTGTGCTCACCTCATCAAAGACCATGACTATATCGTGTCTGCACTCCACTCTACTGCCAATCCCAAACCTTCAAAATCGTCAAAGAAATCACATCTCCCCGATCCTCATACACTTTCTGTTGAAGTGACGACATTGCAAAAGAATTTGGACGTTGTTTCTCTCAAGAGCTTCGGGTGCGTTGTCTACTGGTCGAAATATTCCTACTCAATCTCCTCTAGACTTGATACCGAATCGGTGCTCTTTATGCGCACGTCGAAGAACTCTGATCATAACATATTAGAAAATCTGGTGCGTTTTTATCACAATATAGATCGTATCCCTACTTAGTAATTGTTCAGGCACCTTCAAAAAACTCTGAAAAGTTTCCCGAGGCGCACGAGGCAATCGTAATAGTGTCCATACACGATAAGGTGCCTTGGGGACCAAGTTATGTCAGTCGCTCGTCGCAAATCGCCCTGCTTGGGAGTCAGACGTTAAAAGACCTCCATGATTCTATTCCGTGCATCTCCAACAGCTTACCAAAAGAGGCTGACTTGTCCGATAACGATTCGGGATGTGTAATTTGTATTGAAGGTCTTGCCTATAGCATTCAAGCTGACAACGACTATGCAGAGTATTTATTCCTCTCATCGACCCTCCCAGCGTCGGGTGCTGATGGCTTTTCACACAGTAAGCTTGTCAATCACCTCGATACTTTGGTCAAGAAAACATCCAACTCAGTCATTAAAGCACCAGTAGCTCTACAGGATGCCAGGCTGTCATCTCTCTGTGTTCGTTTGAACGAACCGTATTGGCTGATACACCGAGGAAACTGCGAGCATTTCGTTGTAGTAGACCAGATTAGGTGGGCTTCCAAACGTACCTCTACGAGTCTACGAGGCTTCGTTGATCAGGAATCTAGGCTGATCCATGATACGGACCCTCGCACTGGTTACCCCCTAAGATTGCAGACCACTCCAGCCCTTCTTGATCTGTGTCGGGGATGTTCGAAAATTCCGGCTGTATTGTCAATCGTAGGTGACGTACGCCTCGGGGAGAGCCCTTGCGTTCTATGTGGGCCCTGTTGGAGAGCGATGGGTGAATCCGAAGAGGAAGGGGTGATTATATTAGCCCTACCTGAGTGTGTTTACGATTAGCTAGTCTTAGTGCAACAAGCGTGGGACAAATTTGGACACCAATTTGTCGCGTCGCTGCAATCAGTATCTTCAGCTCGCTACATGGCAATACCTGCGTCCACCAACCAACTGGTAGACTCTTTGGAACAATACGAAGACGTCGTCTCATGGATTAACGATACATTGACGCCCAGCGCTGCCGATTCCTCCCAAACGACCATCGACCTCACTGAATTGGATCATCAAATAACACAGCTCCTCACAACTCTCGACATTGCAGCTGAAGATACCTCCACCCAACTAGAGAGGATTATTGACGATGTGTCGCGAGGCATTCCACGTCTGGCTTATGACTTGCATTTCATGAAGGATGGCGCGTCGACTCTTCAAAATGCGCTAGTTGGCGTGCTGCAGCGATCGCGAGACGCAGTGCCCAAGGAGACTAGCGCTGCACTGGACAATCTTCACCAGTTGGACACCATTAAGGGGCGGATGGAGGCTTCTAGAGAGGTCTTACGGGAAGCTGAAAGCTGGAGTAGCCTCGAGCATGAAGTAACTTCCCTCATCGCAGAGAAGAGTTATGCAAGGGCCGCTGAGAGGCTCTCGGAGGCCAATAAAAGCATGGTTGTTTTCCAGAATACGGCGGAATATGATCCCAGGCGAACCCTCATGGTGAACCTACAGAATCAACTGGAGGCTGCTCTTAGCACGGCTCTCCTTTCTGCGATCAATGCTCAAGACTCACCCTCCTGTCAAGAGTACTTCTCCATATTTTCCATTATCCAGCGTGAGTCCGAGTTCAGAAACTACTACTACGCGTCCCGGCGATCCTCTGTCGTACTTTTCTGGCAAAACACATCATTACTCGACTGCGATCCCTCACCGAATTCCGTGGGTGATGGCACCTCACAAATCTTCGAAGATTTCCTCCCGAAATTCTATTCTAACTTCGTCACCCTTCTCAACACGGAGAGGACCTCAATTTCTGCAATTTTTCCGGATCCATCAGCCACACTCTCGCAGTTTATATCGTCTACTATGTCGTCGCTGCAGCCTACAATGCCTCAACGTCTGGCCTCCTTCGCTTCTCATCATGGGGAGTTGAGCCTCACACACCTAATCTCCGCCTTGCGAACGACCGAAGAATTCGCAGAAGGTGTTGAGAAGATTATGGAAAAAGTCAAGTACGCAGCCTCGCCCCTTCTGCAACCGAAACAAAGTATATCTTCACCTCCTGACAAGCCTTCGCCTCATCGACGGCGTTCGAGTCGGATGTCAATTTCCCTAAGGCCTGGCCAGCATCGGGGTCCGACCAGTACCAAAGGCACCGTGAAGGCTGTCATGGATTCTATGGACAGCATGGAATGGGATCAGGAACTGTTTCAGCCATTCCTCGATTTCCAAGTGGATTACGGTTCGCTTGAACGTCGACTCTTGGAGCAGAGTCTATTTGAGATTATCACAAGTGACACCCGGGAAAAAGTCCAGGCGACCGATCGCCCCCGTTTGTTCAGAGAACGTGCAGTTGATATTTTTGGAGTCGCCGAAGGAAGCATGAAGCGGTGCAAGTCCTTCACCCACGGATACGGTTCTGTCGGCCTCCTACAAGCATTGGATGGATTTTTCCAATCTTTCATCGACATGTGGACCGCCGACGTCCAAACAGAGTCCCAAGGGCCGTCATCACTCATCAAGAACTCCATGACTGATGGAGAGCTTTCCGACCTAGATTATACGGCGCAAGATTGGTCAGACATACAGCTCTCTTTACATCTGCTGGCGTCTGCGAGGTCTGTGTCAGACCGCATGTCGACGTTTGAGACCAAGCTGCGCACCTATCTGTCCCAGGTGGCTGCTCATTTCCGGCTGGCCATGAACGACCCGTCAAATTTTCTGATCGCCGCCACCAAGGGGGAAAGTCAGCTCCTAGAACAATCCACCCTCAACTCTGCTGACCTGCATGCCCTGCTTCTCAGTATAGAGAATGAATCTCACCCACGAGACCCTCCGTTCTCTGCCTCTTTGCGACAGCAGCCTCCTGCTCCAATACCACCGCCTGAACCCCTCTTACTCAATTCAAGAAAAGCACTGTCAACTTTTGCGCAAACCTGCCAAACGTCGACAATAAAAACAATCCTCTCTCCTCTTCGAAACCACCTGGCTGGTTACGCATCATCTCCTTCCTGGCATTCCAATGCCGATCCTAATCTTGTGGCATCAAGCAATGACCTCAGAGTGCCCACATTTTCCCTGTCTCCTACAGATACGGCTCAAAGGGTGGCTGAAGGTCTTCTCAATCTTCCTCGGCTTTTCGAGGTATATGCCGATGACGATGCTCTCGCGTTCTCCCTGGAAACCTTACCATTCGTCGAAGCGGATACGCTCCAGGGCCTGACAGAACAAACACAAGATATCCCCAGAGAGCCGGCGCATCGGAGGCGACCTAGCTACGTGAAACCAAATGCGATTGATGCAGAGGTCGTATCTTCGGCGTGGCTAATCTCGCTGGGACACACCTTCCTTGAGTATCTCACCGCTGACGTTCTCCCATCGTTATCTTCATTGTCCACGGCAGGAGCAGCACAACTAGCATCTGACCTCGAGTACTTATCAAACATTGTTCGCGCTCTCAATGTCGAGCATGTCGCTTTGGAAAAGTGGAAGTCATACGCTGGAATGGATCGAGACGATGGTATCAAATTGGTCACTGAGGGTATTATGGATCCTGTTTTGGACATTGTCTCGAGGCTACGTGGGTGGCGATAGCCATTAAGAGACCCAGCTTCTTCAAGGGTTGCTCATGGTAAGACCGTAAATATTTCTTGTCAGCTTGGGTTATACTGATCTTCCTCTCTCTTGTTTCTCAGCGACTGTCAATGTGTCACAAAATGTAATTCGTTTTCAGCTGTTGCTTTGAATGTCGTTTAGTAAGACCATGTACCCGATTGGATTGTGTTGTGTGCTGAAAGTGATTTCACGCTAGAGCCTGATCCGACTAGAGAGTCCTCGCGGTACGGTTCAGTATGAATTGGGGATCTTTGCACACCTTTCCATTTGAAACCGGTCTCCATTGCTGTCATCACAGATAGACGTTTATGTTATCCAATCTCTCCATAGCCAACGGTAAACAGCCAGTGGGAAAACCGCCACTTCGTAGAGGGTCTCGTGGCCTTCATTGGATGACGTCTGTTGAAGACTGAATCGATTTTACAGGCAATGATCTACCACTTACGTTGTCACAATGCGAGCCACTCATGTCGCTTACCCCGCGGTTGCTTCTTGAGCTTCCACAGTACCCTTGATGGTTGCCGAGTGTCATCTGGAGTTCAGTTTGAGGGTTGGTTCCAGTCCTGAAAATATCTGTCTGGCCCAAAGCAATCATAACCATGTAAGTATATATCAAATCGTAACGTACTGATGTTGACTCTATGTACAGCCTCACTCAGCAGGCCGCCGTCCGGCCAGAACGGCACTACCAAAGTTGTGAACACCTTACACTGATTTAATGCGGGATGGAGGCACGACTACATCATGCATGACACCGGCGATGAGAATGAGCTATCTTGAGACTAACTTCACATGGGCCCGTCGCAATCGTGAGCTTGTGAGAGCAATGTCAGCGCATACGAGTCAGCACTGAGGCCATACAAATTGGTACCAAGGTTTGCCAAGTTGTTCACTTGCTGGTTCGGATAGATTTCTGACAATCTATGTACTGAGAGTCAACCGCTATGATAGTGTAGCCCTGAATGTCGACAGAATGATGGCGACTGATCTAGAGTCGATTTTCAAGAAAATGTCTGCCTGGAAAGATTAGAGATCAGAGGAGAGGAGAGGACCGGCGGTCGCAACTTTTACTCGAGTGCTTTAAATAAGTAGGAAATAGGCTGCGACGCCACACTCAAGAAGCACGGTATAAAGCTAGGGGTACAATCGATCGAGGCATCAGGCACAGTGACCCTAGTGAGGATCTGCACGTGTGCCACATTGTTATTGAATCAATGATTAAACGTTTGACCTCAAACTACAGTAAGGGGCCGCTCAAGATCTCAATGCATCAGAAAGAGGGCTCAGCCTCGGGATATAAGCTACCCCGAGTCGGGGAAAATCAGCAAACATTGGGCTGCCATTGTATTATTTTACAGGAAGCTGTGGGCTCGTCTAAGATCCCAGGAACGATAACGATTATCCCCTGTTTAACTCTAATGCCGGGCTCGGTATACCCAGCAAATTTGTTTCTCCTTCGGGAATTTCCAGACATACAAAAGAGCGAATATATATCAAATATCCAAATACATTAGATAAACCATTAAATGCTATAGTTAGGTTCATACAGTTGACAGATCGCTTATGCTGGGTACGGAATGAGACCAGCAACGGGATCGCAAATGGGCAAACGTCATTATAGATTGTGGTACCTGACCGCAAGTTCGCGAGTATCGGCCCTGTAAGTACTCTCCCGATTTCGATCTGGAACCCAAGTTTTCTTGCACATAAACAGATGTCGGCTGCGGAGACTTTTGCGACTAACTTGCTTGGTTTGAGAAGCCGAACCAGACACTCCTAGACGGAATTAATTACATACCTCTAACAGGCGACATGAAGCTGACACTCTATCAAATTTTGCTCACCAGGCACCAGATCAAGCGTCCATTTTATAAAACCAAGGTGGGACATGGATTTGTTTGAAATCCTCCCTCCTCTCCGATACGCTAGAACTCCGTTTACCACATGAACCACACCAAGGTATGCGCCACCATACTGTTGAGGGATCAACGCCACTAACCCACAAGCGCCCATCCAGCAGTCCTCCACACACTGGAGTGGTTCCTCGCAGCAATACCACGCCAACGGCACCCCGTACTCCCAGAACTCGTCTGTGCCATCGGGGCAAGGCGGTAACCCATCGCTGTCGATCTCTTCAGGCTATGGCAATGCCGACCCGCGTTCTGTGCAGTCAGCTTATCCGTCACCATACTACGGCAACTCACCGAACTATCCTGCAAGCTCCACATCGTCCAATCAACCCATGTACTCACCAGTGACGCCAACGTCGCCGATGAGCTATGCCCAAGCCCAAAGCCACCGCTCTGGTCATATCGCACGTCCTCAATCGACTGCGCCACACACACACTATTCTCATTCTCATTCATACTCCAACTCTTATACTCAGTCCCCTCCAACCCATGCTGCAGAATACCCGCAAATGGGTCGGCCTCGATCGCACTCACAGGCAAACAAGTTCCCTTCTGTAGAGGCATACTCACAACCTTATTACGCGGAAATCCCGATTCCTCAGACGATTGGAATATCGTCTGAATATCCTTCGAGCTCACAGCGGCCTTTCTCCTGTGATCTGTGCTCGCTTTCATTCAACCGCCAACACGACCTCAAACGACACCGGGAGACCCATACCGGGGAGAAGCCATTCCTCTGCAACGGAGGATGTGGGAAAACGTTTACTAGAAAAGACGCTCTGAAACGGCATCAGGTCAGTCACTTCGTCGTGCGTTGATGGATGTAGCTTACATCGTACCTTTCTTCAGCTTGTAAAAGGATGCGGTAAAGTTGATGAGAGTTGGTCTTAGATAACGACACAAAGACCACAAAAATGACGCGATCTGGGTCGAACAAAACTCCTCTCAACGATCCTTTGAAGCTTAATGGCCACATATTTTATTCTTAGATGATTTGGTACTTAATTGTCTGTTTGAGCGTTATCATTAGTGTATTGTCTTCGAGGTACAGCATCATCTAGAGTCGAGCTCGGGACTGACCTTAATCACTGTATTATTAGTGCTATGAAAATACTTTCTCAAGGACCCACGCGTCGTGAGGACTGATTTTCTTGTAGTAATCCTTGTGGATGCCCACTTCAACAAATCCGTGGCGTTCATAGAACTTTTTGGCGTCATCATTGGAGACCTGGACGTGAAGGAAGATCTTTTCAATCTTGGGCCTTGACTGTTCCGAGGCGGCTGTCAGTATGAGTTCCAGGCTTTGTGACCCTAATGTCCTTGATCTGTAAGGCTGTGGGACATAACAAGAACAGGTGAGATGGGAACGCATCTAGTTGACTGTGAACATACAGCCAGAATGCCCATAGTCATGAGGTACAAGACGTTATTGCCATCTTTGTTTTCAAGTCGGCAACAGACAGTTCCAACCTGCCATCGAACCTTGAACGGGAAGGTATTTCTTAGATGTCACGGAGCTCACAGGAACATCATTATAATAGACTGGCAGAGTGATAAACCATCAACCACGATTCAGAGGCCGAAATAGACGTACCAAGTTTACAAAAATCCTCTACCTCTGGAGAGAGTATATCTGTATAGAACTTCTCGCTGTACTTAATAGGAAAGAGAACCGAGTTCAACTTTCGAACAGTCCCGAGATTGTTAGGCGTTATGGATGCGAAAGTGACGCGAGGAGGTGTCTTGACAGTATTGGACATCCTTACAAGGAGATGAATTGAGACCAAATTGAAAGGACAAACGCGATAGGCACGAGAGCGGATTACGAAATTTTACACTCCGAATCAGAGCGCTCGGCGTACGAGGAAGGGCAGCGATTGGCAATTGGCAATGTCAAATGTCCGATCCTTACTCACCTCCCATACGGTCGCTTCCTGTCATGAATCAACCACGTCTCTGAGGCGACAAATGAATGAATCCCTGGGTTGGATATTTTGGTGTCGTCAATCTCACCAATTTTGCTTGACTTTGGACATCCCCTGTCGCTCACCCTGTATTTTCTGGACGACACTTGGTCTACTCTGCCAGGGGAGGGCTCTTTCGACGCGTCTTCTGGACTCCAAATACGTTCGGCCAACTCTTACGCGTGACGTACGTCTGGTCGCCGTGTGCAAAAGGGGGTTAGCAACCATATCTTGAACTTTCTGGTGCTGTGATGCCCACAAAGCTTTTTGGCGTCCTGAATGATCTATGACCGTGGGGTATCGATTTGCCGGAACTATATAAATGCAGTCTGGAAACCCGATGTTGTCGCTAGCACAATTTTTTCTGGATGCCTAAGTCCCAAGTTTCCCTGCTCATGGTTCTCCGGGTTCTCACACTCGGTCAGGCAAATCGTTCTGCGCATTCATATATAGCTCGGACCCTTGGCCATTCTGGCATTAACTCCTTTCATGACATACGGCGTCTTACCGACAGCAACCTGGAGCCTGGTCTCGTGCTCTAAACCCAGGACCGAACCCCAAATGTTCATTCAATCTCTGACATTTGGTTGTCAGTTATGATTTTGAATCGCGAATTAAGAATGCTGCTCCGATCGGAATAGCTAACGTGGAGCCTGGGCTGAGCAACGCTATGTCTAGGCTAAGTTGTCTCTGCAAATTAGGGTTCTGCTCTCCTTCATGAAAGTCCGCCGGCTACAGAACTTAAATGAACATGTTTCCACCATATTCTGATGGCTTATCGTGATATTATTGCTGATAGGAGGCCCGGGCAGCTGTTCACATCCCTCAGGCTTCCACTAACTACTTTTCCAGCTAGAGAGACCCTGTCTGCCCCTCAAATTCTCTATCTCACCAGAGCGAAGCTTTAGCTCATTCTTTTCGCATTCACTTTGGGACAGCCTAAGGTAGTCCAGGTTGGTTCATCATCTCCATTCTTAGTCTTGTGCTCATCACTCTGCCTCTAGTTGGCCTGCGTCAAATAAAGCTTCTCCAACCAGCTGATTAGGTTAGAAGCGTGTACGCAGGCGGCTCTTTCAGGGGTGATTCAGCCAGATGCCTGCCATCAAGTAGCAATGGTACACAGACCAAGCGCAGTGAGCACAACGTGACGCCGAACTACCGCTTCCTGATACTGGCTTCTGTCACCTGATTCTGGACAACCATCTGCCTGGCTTCATGCTGGCTTCCCGAAGTATATTTTTGGTTCACGGCGTCTTCGGAGAGATTGTAGATTGACAACGTTCTTGGCTTGCTCAATCAAGGTATTTCTACGCTCGTACTGCAACTGCGCACGATGGGTGCATATGATAGGCCTTGTGCCTCAAATAGCAGAGACTTCCAGGTCATTATCACTCCCCTCTTCGTCATACGTGCATACTTCCCATGTACCAGCCACGTTGACGGCATGCTTCATTCAGCAGCTATAAATGGCCGTTCGAATCACTCGACAGTTCCCATCTTTTCGTATGATGAGGTGAGTTGAGTTTCGCAGTTTTGGGCGGGCAAACATCTCACTGGCACAAATAGGTTTTAAAACCGCAGGTGCACCAAGGCCTCAGGAGGTATATTACGCCCAATACTCGATGCTGTCTAATTTAAGATGGACCGTGGCTTTCAGCATCGACATCCTCATCTGGCCTTTCATCGATTGGGGTGGTTTTTAGAATTTCGGATGACACCCCACACGTTCTTCATCTACATGAGCCCCAGTATAAATTAAAGACGATCATCCGATAGCTGTGATTTTATGAATTCATCGATAGATGCCGGCGGTTAATTTTAAAGCATTGTGTTTTGGAAGTCAGTACTTCAGCCTCAACGAAACAAATTTACTTGTACACAAGATCAAAACAGGAGATTTACAACTTCCTTTGGTTATAAGTAATATATCGATTCAGCAATACATCAATGGCCAAGGTTTCGAGGTTATATAAGTTGACGATGATCAAGTTTAATATCATTGCGCAGACCCCATACAAGTAAACGACCATGTTTCAGTCCTGCCGGTTACCTTGCATCAGCCAACGTTCAACATTCAGTGATCACAGAGGTATCACATCCGCGCTCTTGAAGAGATCCCATCGATTTTTGTTATCCCTGGTTGTTGTGGACACAGCTGTGTGGGATTCCTGGAGGCACGGCCACAGGCAGCAGTCTTGAGGCTTATCCCCATTTGTCGATTCGGCTAGGAAGTGTACGAGTACAATTGTCTACCCTGTTGCTTGCCTCTGGATTCTGTCCTTCCATCACCACCGATTATACAATGGACACCAAAACCACTCTTGTGCAGAGGCCGATGGGGCCAAGGAGCATCAATCGCTCAGGCTCACCACTACCACCAATGTCGGTGTCGGGATCAGATCCATCCACTCCACGCAGGGCATTCGGTGCAAGACCAAAACTTTCGGTCTCAACACCACTTGTTCAGACAGAACCACCACCCGCAGGCCGCCCGAGTCTTAGCCTCTCGACTCAGCCAATTCAGCCAGAGCATACTCGAACTATAGCCCCTGCTCCGCCTGGACCACCATCGCTCAGTCTTTCCATTCCTCGACCTCCTAATTCAAAACCATCGGCTCCAAAGATCAAATTACAGATCAATGCAGCAGCAACTGGAGGCTCACTCTTTGAGAGCTATGCAGGTGGTCCTGGCGGGCAAATGCTCCAGACCGAGATAAAGACGGAAGAGAGGACGATTCGTCCGGAATCTGTCACCCTGATGCCTGCCCACAAGCAAACCACGGCGTTCGACAACCTTCGCGAGTTGGTAACGGAGCTCGAGGCCGTTAGAACCGGTGCACCACCACCGTCCCATTCCCATTCCCGACCTGTGCTCCCAGAGGAGTTCTCTGACGCTGTATTCGAGGAACTGGCGCATTTGGGAGAGGGTGCCGGCGGTGCCGTGCACAAAGTAAGGCACAAGCCGACTGGAATGATCATGGCCCGGAAAGTGATCACCGCCTTGGAAGCGCCTAGGAAGCAACTGGAACGAGAACTACAAATTGTGGCTTCCGCCCAACATATCAATATCATCAAGTGGCATGGGACGTACCTGACTTCTTCGAGCGAGATAAAAATTCTTATGGAGTATTGTGAAGGCGGAAGTCTGGAAACAGTCGGAAAACGTATGAAAGAGAGCGGCAGTGTTGTTGGAGAGAAGATCTCTGGTAGGATAACGGAAGGGGTGCGTCTCGAAGTACCTTTACATGCATGTCTTGACGACTCACATCTCCAAAGATTTTACAAGGCCTCGCCTATTTATACAGCAAAAAGATCATTCACCGTGATATCAAGCCATCAAACGTTCTTCTAACACGTGAAGGCGTCGTAAAAGTCTGCGATTTCGGTGTATCAGGAGAGCTCATCAACTCGAAGGCTGGTACATTTACTGGAACTAGTATCTATATGGCAGTGAGTAATTGGCCATTTGCGTCGCTATCAACCTTTGAAAAATTTCTCAAAGCCCGAGCGAATTTGTGGACAAGAGTATTCCATCCGATCCGATGTCTGGTCTACAGGTATAACGCTCCTGGAACTCGCCCAAAGACGGTTCCCTTTCCCGCCCGATCTCCCAGCTATTGAGTTGATGATGTACATCACGACTGGCGAGGTTCGAGATCCACGGTTCTGTTCGTTATTTTAAAACTGATTTCTGTTCTATAGCCTCCGGAACTTGAGGATGAGGATGGTGTTTACTGGAGTGCAGAAATGAAAGACTTCATTAAGCAGACGTGAGATTGCTCTAACCTTTCAAACCGCTTATCATCTCAATCCTGTAATACAGCCTAATCGTCGATGCTGCCAAGCGCCCTGCACCGAAGGATATGCTCGCACATCCATGGATTGTCCTCGTCATGAGGCAAGAGGTCAATATGGCCAGATGGATGAGGCAACTCTACGGGTGGCCCAAACCAGCACGGCGTTCAAGAGACGAGTCAGCATCTACTTCTCTTTACATTTCGCGACGTGGAACTCATGACGATCATCTTTAGAACCAGCCTTTCGAGACCTGGCACTGGACGCAGTGACCATTTCTGACCCCTTTTGAGCCAATTTCATGCACGGACTCTTTTCCTTGTCACTTTTTGCGAGTCTCTTTGTCATCACTTTGCAGGGGCGATTCCACTCCTCATACTCACACAGGTCTTCAGCTTCGCATAATGTCATCTCTTAGAACTAATTAGCTTCCGCATCATCTAGTTTGTTTTCAGCTTTTCAACGTGATCTTTTAGCTACCTCTACGATCTAGTCTTTTTCGTTATCGACTCAGCGCCGGCTGCCGAAACATAGCGTCACTATGTCTTTGTAATAAACACTCGCTTGAAAGTGATCATTGTGCCTTTGAGATGGTCGCTTCCAGTCGCTTCCAGAGCAGTAGCCGTACGTTCCTGGACTTCGACAATCGCCTTTAACTCCTTCCGCGAAGCGCAACCTAAAATCTTATTCCCATCAGCGATCGAGGTAATATGATCGTGTTGGATAATAATAAGCGACTTCCAAGATTAGATTGGAATGAATAGGGGTTGAAATGAGAGCTCGGCTTACCAGTGGAGTTGATAATGTGTCATGGAAGATACAACGGGAACGGAGGTGTTGGAATGTCTTCAGAGAGGCCTATTGATGAGGAGTACAATTCATGGAATTATCGGTGGGCACCTACCAATGACTTCGCTGTCATATGTCCTCACGTCATTTCTGAGAAACCATCGGACTTGTAGCGAGCAGTCCCTCGATGCCCAATCCGTTAATCACGGTGCACCCCTTGGTGGCCTCTTCTGAAACACATTTGGACGCTGGCACCCGGGGACCAGTGTGGCAACATGAGGGTACAACCCAGATATGCCGCGGCAACAGAAGCATATTCCGCTCGATATATTTAAAGCACAGCGCCTGTGGGAGCAAGGAACCACATCCAAGTGTGGTTTGACAGATTAATTCCAAAACGCCGACGGTAAGAAAGAGCTTCACTCAAGGCGATGGGACCCTGCAATGAGAGCCGGTGAGGCGATGCAGGAAGCATTAGAGGAAAGTCGATGAGGTATTTACACACGACTTGGATGCATGGCCAGTACGTTCTTATGACCCGTAGAACGATCCTGCATGAGAAGTTTAGTGTTAGATCGTGTGCGAACTGGCAGGCGTTACGGTTGTCTATGGCCACTCTGTAAACCTTACGTACGGACAATATGCGGGGCTTTCTCAAGAAACCGATCATGAACCTATGACGCCTCGTCCCAGGTAAATCACAGAGGAGGGCTGCTCACACGCCTTTCGTTCTTCGACCTTTAAGGTTCCTCCAAGTAGACATTCTCTCTGTAAATATTTCTCTTTGTTCACGTCATTTTAACTGATCAACTGAATGCCTGAGTTCCCCGTCTGTAACACGCCAACCCTGATTTACAGTCAACGCTGAAGATCAGAAAACAACCGCTGTTGAAGGGCGCTCGCGATTAGTGTGCAGGCCCATTATTTAATTGTCACTGGTATTGACTCTTAGTGTGTACTTACACATTTATAGGCTGCTCGAGTCGGATTTTTCCGTGCTTCAAAAGCGGAGAAGTGAATTTTTGAGCCTTAGAGCAGGATCGTCGGAGGACCCAGGGTATTTGAAGAATGAATTGCGAATGTTCCGAAAACACGCTTCAAAGGAGATACATTCATGTCTGGACATTGTGAAATTGCCAGCTGATTTCCACTGTACAGGGACAGAAGACGCCCATGATACTTTCCGTGGAGGGGATGATAAGGTAGATCCTCGGTTCAATTCGACATCTAGTGCAAATTCCTTTATGTTCAAAGAACTCCCCCCATTCAGAACGTTAACTCTTTAGAGATAAATCCTCGGTATGGATATAAGTGTATAGCTCCGTCGCAGACGCAGTGCGGCGGTATGAGTTGTTTGCGCATTCAATCCCAGGGTGCAACTGTACATGTGGCAAGAGTGGGAGTAAGGTAGTCTCAGCCCAAAACCATCCACTTACGTGTGAAAGTGAGTGGGTTGCTTCAGTTGAGCCAGAAGCAGGCGAAAAGTAAGCTTCAAAGGCGCAGAATTCTGTTTCTTCTAAATCCACGTGCCAACTACCTTTGCTCTGTTGTATTTGCCGCTGCGGACACACTGTGCGAACACGAATATTGGACACTGTTTTGATCATCTAAGGATGACATTAGATGTCAAGAAGGTGGTATGCGGACATTCCTCAACCCAAAGACAGATTCCACGGAGAGCTTGAGGACGATCTACGTCAGACAGCCTACCGCGGCGGTGGAGATAATATTCATATGCCTCTGATTTCTACATTTTTGCGGGATGAGTCACCTGAGTACTTGGTGTTCTGGGTGAGAGGCTGCCGTAGGTGTTTCGGGCACACAAGATGTGATGAAAGGAAATGCTAGACGATGCTGGGACGGATGAGCAGCATGAGCAGAGTGGGTAGGCACACGTGAGTCGATCATAGGAAGTTCTCGGCAGAGTCGACCGCATCTCCAAACATAGAATTGTTCCAAAGTCAAACTAATCTATTCCTGAGATCCTCCGAACGCGTTTTACTCCGGAAAACTGCTAGAAACCGTAGTAACTCCCCAACTGGGCAGTCCAGATTGCTATCGAATTTGGTTTTCCACCGGCAGACGCTCGTGTATACCTTGAGGACCGCCGGAGGGTGCATAGGATGCGTACCTGGAAAAAGATGTCAGAAGGCGCTGTGCCCAAACAAAATCCCCACACATGGACGTATTTCGATCTCCTAGGATATGGAGCCTGTTACCACTGTAGGATGACCCTTAGATCTGATGTTCGGTGATCCACACCGATTGGGGACCCGTTACATTGGTGCGGAATTCATTTTTGAGCATGGCGTTGTTGCCTTTATAAACCGCTACGCGATTTCAAAGTCCCAATCATCCACTCTTGGTCACCCTCCCCTTCAAGTTGTATCCATGACCCACAATATGTCCTAGTGAGCGCCAATCTGCTCTTCTATACTCTTCAGCTAATGACCCTTCCTCTAGCGCCACTCAAGGACAATACCTCCCTGCCCATACACAATACTATGCAAGCCCCGATGTGCCACACTCAGTTCATGTGGCACCACCTTCAAGTCGTCCAGAGATGGCTCAGAGGAAGCGTCCAAAGTATACGAGAAGTAAGACAGGCTGTATGACATGCCGCGTGAAGAAGATTAAGGTATGTCCTTTCATCCTCATGCCTTGCCGTTTTTACAATCAGGGTGCTGATAATAATTCACCCAACAGTGCGATGAGACGAAACCGAACTGCATGCGCTGCCAGCATGGATCCCGAGAGGTAAGCTCAATTAGTCCTCAAACATCAGCTTTTCATAGATCGTCAAATTGCAGTGCTCCTGGCCAGAGGGTGTTCCGACCCGCAAGAAGAGCGGTGCTCGAAAGGACTCCCTGGACCTGGATGAAAGGCCGTCGACAGCAGGGTCGTCGGGTATGTCAGAATCGTCGACGCCACCAACGAGAGAGCACACACCTCCTCGCCGTCAACAAGTCGATCTGAACTTGTTACCATTGTCTTCTCGGCCCAGGTAGGGTCACCAGTACTTCTTCAGGGTTACAAGAATTAACGAGATGCGTATACAGTGATGCGTTTGCAAATATTCCTCCCTTGACCTCTGACCACGACTCAACCCGCCGTCAACTGTACGTATTCTTGATTTCTCTCCAAC
>Ga0247741_1000909_pt1 | contig 16225 bp, 21 predicted proteins | sample UWRJL213509R2_FD_180945 | JGI IMG/M metagenome (GOLD analysis project Ga0247741, IMG submission 180945) | Plant litter microbial communities from Arlington Agricultural Research Station in Wisconsin, United States - UWRJ-L213-509R-2 | ecosystem: Environmental > Terrestrial > Plant litter >... | reverse complement strand
ATGGAGCTCTTCGAGCAGTTCACTAACGTCAACGCGCAATCAGACGACTTCCCGAGCTTCAGCGACGCATCTTCTATGGACACGACAGATATGGATCTAACCAATATGGAGGCCATGTTTGACAATGGGCTCGAAGGCATGGACTTCTCGGAGTTTTGGGAAAGCTTCAAACCCCTCCTTTCGGAAAGCACTCGCCCTCCTGAACAAATCGATTCTGATTTCTTCAATGCAGCGGACGATCAACAATCTCTGTCTTTCGACAACGTTGATCATGCTAAGCTGGCCGACGACATGCAGGCGCTATTAAGCGGTTGCGTGATGTAAGCCTCTACCTTATAATTATCACATTATTACTTTCATCTTCTAGACGCACTTTTTGGGATGGTCAGAGACTTTGCATTACTCATACCATCATCTACATACATCATATATCACTACACTCGTCAACTGGCCCTCATGTAGCATCAAGGATAGTCATGACACCTTTCTCAATGATTGAAGCAAATTTGGCACTTCATGTTCGCCTGGTAAATGTTAAAGGCACTCTTGATGGTCTGTATAAGGGATTCACATAAATTAGGTAACTAAGAGTTTGGACTGAAATCAACCCACGTTAGTGTGAGCGCATTGGTGCAATGAAGCAGTCGTGCTTTACGCTGCTCAAAGGACTCTGCCGTAAATTGAGGTTCCTCCTTGACGGTGATCTTGTATCGAGAAACTAGCATAGTCAATGCTGCTATTCCCTCCGTCTCAAAGAACCTTTCAGGCGATTGCCTCAGCTAAACCATTCCATGGTCGATGTAGAAGAACTCACTTGCGTCCCATGCACGCACGAGCACCTAGACGTTGATGTGATGTCAGTACCAAAACAAAGTACGAAAGTGATGCCATTTACCAGCACTGAACGGCAGGAACGCATCGCGAGGCCAATCTTTTTCCAAAAAGCGAGATGGATCAAACTGATGGGGGTCTCTCCAATACCGAGCTAACAGCAACAAGCTCTAGTGAGGATCCCCATGACAGACAATGGAACTACTCACGATTATAATGAAGACCAGGTACGTTGAGAGCTATCTTCGTCCCCTTTGGTATAGGGACCGCCAGCTTTTCACCATTGGCTCTCGAAGTAACGAGAGTTGTATCTTCGGCGGATTCCTTCGGGATGAAGACCACCTAATTTTTTTTGAATAATTAAGATATATCAAATAGTGAGACAGCTCAGCTCACAGGAGGGCAGAGCCGAAGAGTCTCGTAAAATACGCTGCGTAGGAGATGAGCGACGGTTAGTATGTTTTCATCTTGACTGTAACTGGTCTTACGCCGAAGAGTATGTTAATAGTGGCATGTCCTCGTAAGTCTATCAAAGGCGCACCGTTACTGGTTCGCACACATTCAGCATCTGAAAAGTAATCGAGGCACTCACCGGGAGGCGTCCATCTGGTAGAGTGGAGAGGATGTGCTGATATAGCTTCTCTTGTTCACCAGGATATAAGGCCAGCAGGGCAAACGTAAAGGCGAGTGTGTGTGCCGTTGTCTATTGCTACAGTGAGAAAAGTATGAAACAGGAACCATTGCAGTCAACAAACCTCGTGTCCTGCCAGAAGGAAGATATAGATATTTCCTGATAACTGGCTTAAGCGTTCGGTATAAACAGTTTATGGCCTTACTTACCGATGACTTCGTCGTCAGTCAAGGCCGCTATGCCAGACTCGCCCTTGTTTGCCTCTAAAAGACTGGAGAAAAGATCGTGTCGTTCCACTTTCTCAGAAGTTTCTCGATCACGGATCATCTCGACCATATACAACTACTCATAATGAGCGACGTGCACCCACATGAGAATCAAACGACGTACCCTCAGCTCTTCGAATGCGACTTTAATATTTCTCAAGCCTTTGGTAGTGTCCAAGAGTCGGTCGGAGAGAAATAGCTTATAAAAAATATCGCGACTGGCGATATGCAAAGAGTCCTTGAAGCCCATTCGATGGCCAACAGGAATAGACTCGTCATCTGCCCAGGAAATCCGTTTCCCAAATCCTGCCCAACAGGTTAACTTCGTTTACACAGCCAAAGGGACTTCACGGGGAATACCTACCTGCCACTCCGACAACGAACAGGGCCAACTGAGTATATGGTAATAAGTATCCCCATCAAAGTAACTTTGGAATTAGAAGATCCTTACTGGGAGCGTTACCGAGTCGACGCAGTGATCAACGCTGATAACATCTTTTCCTTTCCATACGTCCTCAAATAAACCATTCACAATACGAACTGTTTCATCCCAAACGAGCTTATTGTTCCGCTAGCATATTATCTCAGTATTTTCATCATCACTAAAGGACTGAGACGACACACTCACATCAGAAAAGGCAGGCGCGGATATTTTGCGATACTTTTTCCATTCGTCACCCTCAGTTGCGATAATATTGCGTCCAAAGAAAGTCAGAACTTCATATTGACTGACAGCTTTAGGGAAACGGGCCCTTGAAGTAGTTATTTCCTGCACGAATAGGTTATTATCATCAAGACCTTTTGATCGAATAAGATGGGAGACTCGCTTTAAGAGTGTCTGCATCAGACACAATCATTTGTGTGTGGACAGTTGGGAAAGCTGAAATCTGTTTAAGAAGCACGATAGGTCACTGATTCAAGAATTAGCTTTTCGAGTGAGGCGTACGGAAGCGGTGATATCCCATCCAGCCTCCTCGAAAACTGTTTAAAAAAATGCACGACATATTATGCTCAACAAAGAGCCAGTATATACGAACAGTGGACCTCTCACTTTTATGTTTTTCCAGTAAGAAAGACATGTTTCCAGGAGTCACACCTGGTATCCCAAACTGGAGTAATAGGCCAAAGAGTCCATTGTGCGAGAACACCGTTCTGTGTCCACCTATGTGTCTTATAGACCGGTGAGCCTTGGACAGCGTTTGCCGAAAGGGAGTTGACATACTGAACAGCGCGACAGGCTTTCCAAAAGCTCAGGATCCTTCGAAGGACGAAGACAAGAGCAAACGCGGCTACAAGCAGTGCAATAGGGCCTGGCATTGCGATGAGTTGGAACTTGGCAACTGGAGAAGGTGGCAAGCTGATAGAAAGCAACTCTCGTACTGAACATCACGAAGGGGAATGTCGTTCGTGGGATACGATGGCGAGTTTGACTGTGCTCTCAACTCCATTTAGGCTTTGAGCCTTTGAGATTTGAGGCTTGCCAGGCGATGCTATTTTTGGCATCAGTACTTACCACGGTTGGCGTCGACAGTGGGGGGTTCTGATCAGAAGCACATTGGCCTTGTCAACGATGGACCCACACTGCATGTTTGAAGCTCCAACTATTTGCGAACGACCGGGGAGGCTTGCGGTTCCATAGAATCGAAACTGCGCTGCTGCTCCACACTTACACTCTTCAAATCTCGCCCAGAATCACACTGCCATTCGGATTTAAATTTTCGTTCATTTGTTGCTACAAAGCCTCAACATCTCTCCCGCAACCTCCCTGGCGTGTCAGCCCACTCCCGGACCAGCCCTGCTTCAACACCACTGACACGCAGCTACCAACCTAACTCTCCAACACGTGCTCCAACCTCTACCACACCCGCGACCCAACCTTGGCGCCCTCTTCTATCCTGCTCACCCTCGCCGGAGCTTCAGCACCAGAACGATGCTGAAAGCCATGGCGAGGTGGGGGATGGAAGGACAAACACAGTGCGATATGAACCGAGACCCGAGATATAGCAGAATAGAAACTGGGAAGGATAATACGTGAACGGGTCGTGAAAATAAGGAAGAGCTGGTTTAAAAAAATGAAGTAGATGACGGAATGGATGGGATGGAGGAAAGAAATAATAAGGAACGTTGGGTGATGTGAGTCCTCAGTTGCATGAAGCGTCGGATGAAGGACTCGTATGGAATGAAGTGAAGTGAGATATGAAAGAATTTGGTAACCTGGGGGAGGATTGAAATGGGAAAAGAAGCCGTGGTAGAAAGGACTAGAAACAAGCGATACGGGCGCGTATAGTAGGGGATATGATCATACATGAGATGGATAGGAAGGAACTGACTGAAGCAACTGATCCTCCTCTTCTACCAACCACCTGTTCTAAGGATAGAGCCCATCATCAGGCAGTGGTCGCAGGAATAAGAGAAAGTACCCAGGCAAAATAAAAGAAAAATGCGTCCGTTTTACTATAAAAAAGGGGGTGGAGTGGTGTTGATTGCATTGAAACCCTTGTAGAAACCGTAACCGCCATGTCGTGGCATTTGCTTTGCGTGCGTCATCATGAATGTGTGTGGTGGACTCGTCGTGCGTGTATGTGGCAAGGAAGGGGGGTAAGAGGAGACTGTCGAAATCCCGTTGCTTCCTAACGAAGTGGCAAGCTGTTTGGGGTCAATCAGGAAATTCAATGATCCATCATATGCTTGTACTTACCTCGGTAGGGATATTTGCCGAACATCTCGTTCACGGATTCGAAAGGTGAGATTGAGGGTACCAAAGGGACGATGAGGAGAAAGGGCCCGGGAATGATTGATTTGTAGTGAGACCATTGCGCTTTCTTCCACTTCGTGAATGAATCATCAAGGCCTTGTCGAACCCGAACAACCCTCGATCCCAGGCGAAGCCCCGCTCTGCAGAAAATCTCAACTTCATCCGACCACACCACACCAACCTACCAACCCAAATTATCCGAAGACCTTGCCACCATACACGCGAGCAAACACTGCACTCTACCCCCACCCTCCAATCGCCCGGTTGTACTTTCAGGACGCGCAGACTGAGACCGAACATTAACACACAGGCAACCGAAAACAGGGGTAGGAGTCCATCAACGCGCGTAAAACCGTGAAACCAGATGTCCAGTCAGCCATTTACCACAGTTCTGCGTCACGACGGGCACCACCACGCGGCTGACCAACAGGTCCAGGACCCTGCTGCGCCTGACGAGTATGGGAACGAAGCCTGTGGAAAGTAGGAGAGAGTGCCAACGTCAATCTCAAGAATCTCAAACGCTGATAGACATCGGCCGAAAGTCACTTACATGCGATCGCTTGCACGGTGCTCATCGTCCTCCTGAACAACCTTGCGCCTGGGAGCACCAGACTTAGAGCCAGAGCCTTGAGTGCCGTCGTCCTGGGCACCTCGCTGGACGCTCCAGTCAAATACGTAGTCATACTGGTACCCCTCGCGAACGAAGAGGTCACGGAACAGCTTGCGCAAGTAGGAATAATCGGGCTTGTCGTCAAAGCGGAGAGCGCGAGTGTAGTTGAGGAAGATTCCAAACTCGTTGGGGAAACCTCGGCAGAGGAGGTCAGTTGGGGTAGTCATCTTCTTCTCCATGATACGATCGTATTTCTGCTTCTTGGTAGCAGCCTTCAGACCTTGCCACGGTAGAGCCCCGCGGAGAAAGTACATGAGGACATATGCGAGGGACTCTAGGTCGTCGCGACGAGCTTGTTCGACACCCAAGTGGGTGTTGATGGAGGTGTAGCGAGCGGTACCTGTCAGATTCTTGTTCTCGCGGTATGGGATGTGGAGGTGAGTCTTTGGGTCACGGAATTTCTTCGCGAGACCGAAGTCGATGACATTGACCTGATTGCCTCGCTTGCCAATGCCCATGACGAAGTTGTCGGGCTTGATGTCACGATGGATAAAATTGCGAGAGTGGATGTATTCGATGCGAGAGATCTAAATGAATGAAGATGAAGTGAGAATGACGCCATGAAACAAGGCAAAACGTACCAATTGGTCGGCAAGTAGGAGGACAGTCTTCAAACTGAATTTGCGGTTGCAGAAATTAAACAGGTCCTCGAGGGAAGGTCCGAGGAGGTCCATAACCATGGCGTTGTAGTCACATTCTGTACCGAACCACCTAACAAAAGGAATACCAACGCCGCCGGCGATGGTCTTGTAGACCTTTGACTCATACTCGAGCTGTGGGTGCTTTGCCTTGACAGATTCAAGCTTGATGGCGACTTCTTCGCCTGAGATTATGTTGATTCCAAGGTAGATATCACCTAGAGAGGATTGAGAAAGACGTAGGAGAACAAGGTAATTACAACGCACCAAAAGAACCTGACCCTATCTTTTTCCCAAGCCTGTACTTGCCACCAACTCTGAGATCAAGTCTGTGGGAAGACGTGTCGGCCATCGATAGTGGAGAGTGTTTGTAAGATTCTGGAGGAAGAGTGGGTAAGCAAAGGGGAAAAGAGGGAGCAAGATGGTTATGAAAAGATGGGGGAGCAAAAGAGCGGTTAAGTAGTGGCAAGCATGTGGATCAAAGGCAGCCCGTTCTAAGTTCACACCATACTGCGCCCATGGCGTCTAGGACGAAGGCGAGCGAGAGCCCGCCACGTTGTGTGCGGCATGGTCCAGGGTGTGGGCCTCAAGGCACCTCCAATGACAGTTCGACTTTGCCGATGTGGATGGCAGCAAATAGGGCTGGTTACGAATACCAGTAGGAGAATACAGGATACTTGCCTTATTGGTTCGGAGTGGCAAGAGGCAACCATAACGAAGAGATGTTTTACCATCGAAGCTTACGTGATCACGGCACCAGAACTCGACGCTTCGTGGCAGGATGCGTATATAAATATAATTATTAGAGAGCGAACGTGTTCAAAGTAAATTCATTGACTACATATTCAATCGTGCGTTGCTTCATGCGTGATGGTGAACGAAGTCCCATGTCTTGCCCTTGAAGACGCCAGGGCGGGAGCTGTCCCGATGAAAGTTCTTTGCAGCTGCAATCGCCTTAAAGGGGACATGCGGTATTGACTTTCCAGGAGGGCCAAATGATACATTCAGGTCGTGAACTTCGTTCGTGGCCTCATCGTACACGAATCCATGAACAAAGACGTCGACAGCCTCTACGTTTCTTGAAAAGGACTTCTTAACAGTTAGACAGTTATCCTAGCTTGTAGCAAGTAGATTCACCTTGGTCAGGACGCTATGTTGGCGGAGCTCGTCCACACTTCGCTTCACATTTTCCTCGACAAGAGCGCGATACCCAGCTATAAGTGAAGGTTTAGAAATCTAAAAGGCACAGCTTATTGATTAATAACACACCATCCTCTGCGGGTGGGGCGGCCTTGACGCCATCTTTCTTCCCCCTCTGCGGTTTTCTTGAGTCTCGCAGCTTGACAATCTCAGCCCTGAGTTCAAGCTAATAAGCAAGCTACTGCCTCTCCTACAGTCATTACTCACCTCCTGGATGTAGAATATAGGTCGGATACTGGTTTGAGCCAAGCCCTAACTTGGTCGCTGGCTGTTTGAGACTTTGTGATAGCGGTTTCAATGCCTTTGCATCCGTAATGCCCAAGGACAATGATATGTTCCACATGCAAGGAGTCGATCGCATATGCAATAGCAGCATCCCTAAATTTGTTCAGTCAATTTAGGAAATTTCAACGGGTCTACTAGAACGACACATACGCGCTGGAATCTGCGGAAGAGTACTGGTTGGCAATATTGTTCTGTGTGATGATGGATCCCACAGGAGCGTTGAAGATGGTGCTGGGAGTTAATCTACCCAGAAGAATATCAAGCAGTGTTTCCACAACATTTCTGGATATAAATACCTGTTGTCGGTACAACCCAGAAACATAAATGACGGCGCTATGGAACCGAGGTGAAGTTAGCCTATCGAACTCAAAGTGGTCATGGCCCACCTTCATCTGCCTCCACTTCGGCTAGCACACGAGCGCCCTGCCGAAATTTCTGGTTTCCATCATATAACGATTGCAGTGTATGAAATCCAGTTGTAGAGTTCGAGGAGTCCTTGAGCGAGGTTTGACTGCCCGAGGACCCTGGAGGATCTGAAGTCAATGGCGAAGCTGGAGCGCGCGACAGGATAGCCAAAGGATACGCCGAAACCAATGAAGTCATGAAGATAATAAGCGTGAAGACGTTGATGGTGAACATGATCATAAGAGGTTAGATAGTGGTACGCGGGTTGGCACCAGGCCAATATACGATTTCGACGAACCAGCGTCTAAGGATGACGGGGTGTGCAGTCCAAGCTGTTCTCCGCCCACGAATGCAAAGGTGCGACAGCGTCTCCGCCGGGGTCACGAGATGCAGTGATGGCGGTGATGTATTGACAGAGGCGGTGCGCGCAGGCCGTTGCACACCATTCGCACACCGTCGACACCATCTCATGAAACACACTCGTTCAGCAGCAGTGAAGGCTTAACGGGCATAGAAGATAACAAGCTGTGGGCTTAACAAGTGCGTGACCTCGCTGCTAATATGGTTATGAAATACTGACCTTTGACCAAAGGAGACGACCCACAACGAAGCCGTGCCTCATTCACACCCAACGCTATGCTCAGCGAAAGGGCCAAAGGAAAGCAACGCGCTATCGAGCCTCCAGTTGAGGACCAACCAATCTCTGGCCAAGGTTTGGCTCCAGAGCCCGAGCAGACTTCACGCGACCTCGTCGTGCGCTTCACTGAAGGTGCTCCTGACTTGACGATCTCCGTTGAAAAGAGAGACTCTGTACGGGATGTTAAGCGACATGTGCGTGTTCTATTCCTCGCCGTTCGGAGCAAATTGAACCAACATCTTTCTTTACAGATTCGAGAGGCAAGACCTGACCTACGGAACCGGCGTCTAAGACTCATACATTCCGGTCGGCTGCTGACGGATGGCACATTTCTATATTCATGGCTCGAAACCCTTGAGAAGAGGCAGAAAAACGTATACGTGGAAAAAGAGGTCGTGTCACCCACTACTGCTGCTGTAGCTGCCAAAACCGCTACGACATGGATTCACTGTTCAGTCGGTCCTGAAATGGATCCCAGCGAAGCAGAGGACGATGCAAAACTTCAGGTATGTCAGTTTGGCTGAGAGTATTTCTCGCCTCTTGACTCTGCTACATAGATAGCCCAAATACAACCTGCACGCGGGTTTGACAGACTCGCATCGGTAGGGTTCTCCCCAGAGGACATCGAGAACTTCCGACGCCAATTCCACAACCAATCATCTACCAACTACCTTGACAGTGAATTCGAAACCGAAGAAGAATGTAAGTTTCTTTCCATCTTACTCTCTCACCCACCGTTTCTCACCCAGCCTCAATGACCTTCAGACGACGAACACGCTCGCGCGCTCGAAGAACAATGGATCGACTCCATCGACAATGCGGGATCGGCCACTCTCTCCCAATCATCCACATCCCAAAGTTCTGCAGTCCTTCAAGGCGTGCTCATGGGATTCTTCTTCCCCCTGATCCCGTTTTTCTTCATGCGCAACCAGAAACCAGCGGTATTCTGGGAGGATGGCAGTGAACAGGAGCCTACCTCTAACGTTATATTTTCGTGAGCCATGTCCCTTCGTCTTTCTTCAAAAAGTATGCATGCTGATTAGCCTTCGACAGCCGTCGTATGTCAATGGGTCTTGTAGTTGGTTTCCTCGTAAACATTCTCTTCGGCATGTGGCGATTCCTTCTCGACTCATCATAAGCCGAGGTTTAATTCCTCTTACTCTTTACACCCTGCTTTGCGTTACCCACTTCAAAGACTTTGTTTGGTGCACATACTACTTAATACAAATAGAGAATACATCTGGAAGCGAAATACTGTACAGGAAGAATGTGAAAATTAAGCATCGTATACGACACGAGCACCGATCCAAGGGTATGGATAGTTGTGCTGGTAGAAATTCCTGACCGTTCGTCGGCCAGCAAGTCGAGGGATGGTAGCATATGATGCACCAAGCTATTGTGGGCACCTATGAGTACGGTGCTAACGACAAAAGAAAGAAAAGAGAGCTTACTGCAATTTGATGCTTGGTATCGAAGAAGTCAGCCGAGTACCCGGTGAAAAGGTCTGTGGGCACAAGTCCTTCATGGGTATCAAACACGGTGGAAGTCCACTCCCATACACCGCCGTTCGAACCTTTGCCAGCGTAGGTATCTAGACCCATCGTCGATCTGCGAGTTCATTCACGTTCAGGAGACCATACAAATATTCGAAACTGAAGAAAACTCACGGCACAGGATGCCAATGTCTGAACCCGATGTTGGCCCCGCCTTCATGGGCCACGTCGTACGTGTCCAAGAAGAGTCTGAGTTCAGGTTCAGTAGGCAGCCGACCACCTTTCGATTTGGCGAATGTCGTGAGGTCGTCGTAAGATGTGAGCACGGGCCAGTGCTCGGCGATTTGCATAGGTACGAGGCCATACATCGTGCGTACCTATGATGTGGAAGAGGTTATTAGTTACTTCTCAATGCTCTTCAAAAAGTGAAAGCAAAACCAACCTTGACCTCCCCATCTTCCTCCACCCAGCTAGTAGGCATATCGACGGCACCCTCCTTCCCCTTCATTTCCCTCCAATACTTCTCAAACTCCCCATTGGTTACGCATCTCCATTCTGCGCGGAATGGCCCAACTTCGAATGCTCGGGGTGGTGACTCATTGTCCCACCCAAATGTATGTCCACGAACATCGAGGTTGGGCATCAAAGTCCCGCTCGATGCGTCCTTGTCGTCGGCCTCTGAATCCTGGTGGCCGAGCGTCACCGTTGACTTCGGGATGAAGACGGTAGAGGATGCAGGTGAGGGCATAGACGCCCATTGTTCGGCGAGGAGGGACCACGCGGGAGGGGTAAACCCAGGTGGTGGGAGGGTACCGAAGCCTGCTTTCTGGATCAGCATGTACAGGATAGTCTGGTATAGGCGTGGGCATGAGCGACATTGCGGTAGTGGATGAAGTAAAAATGCGAACCTCAACATGGAACCCCTCATGCTCATATGTCATGACAAGAGTCCGAGCGATGTTCCTCGACAACGCCCGCTTGCCTGATGCGACGTCTTTATAGAGCGACAAGAGCCGCTGGCGGGCACCATTGCGGAAGCCAATGACTGACTCGATAGTTGGCCAGTCTTCGTCCTTGTCCGGGACTTCTGAGTGGTTGTGGCAGTGGTCCGGATCATCGACATGGGGGTCGATGCCTCGCTGTAGATGGGAAGTCATCAATAACATGAAGAAAGGTGAGATGAAGATTTGCGAGCGTACCTCGAAGATGTTCCAGAAATACTTGGGTTCGGTGGGTTCGCCTCCGATAGACTTGGAGATGAGCATGTCCAAGAACCTAGCGAACGTTCAGCACCTACACATGGTCTAAGAGATGGACAATACTTACGTAGGGATATGGCCAATATAAAATAGACACTTATGGCGGAGGTCGATGGGCTTCTGGTGGAGCATACAGGGCGGAATCATCTTGAGGGTGATGAGATCCCATGTGGCCCAGAGGGTCTTCCAGTCGCCGAGGGTGGGGATGTTGCCCGAGGTGCCGTCGTCAGAAGGAGCAAGACTGTGGGCAACTGTATGTGATAGAGGTGGGAAGCAGAAGGATGGCTTCTCGAGGACGTGGAGGGTGCTCTCCTTAGTGATGGGGAGGGAGATGATGGCTCGAAGGGAAGCCAGAGAGAAGAGGTGGTGGTGACTGGCTTGGACGGGGTCAGTGGAGATGAGCGAAATCTATGCGCGGTGTCAGCGGATAGCGCTCGGGGTTAGTCGATGTAACATACGGTCTGAGAGTCTGGAGGCGCATAAGTGGTCGAAACAAAGTATTCAGTAGTGTCGACGCCGTGCTTCGTCCATTCTCCCTGAGCAGCTGTGTCCATGAAATCTTGGCCAACGATGAGACCCAAGCGATTCATGGCTGCATGCTTCTTAAAGAGCTCCTCTACTGCTGTAACAGAGAGGGAACCTCCAGGAATACACGCATAGCTCCCAGGGAGATAAGAATGCTCTAGGCAATCTGACGAAGAAGACGGAGTGGTCGCGCGAGTGTCTGGCGAGCCAGACCTCGACGAGTCTGCTGAAGAAGACGGAGAGAGGCGATGAGAGTGCATTTCTGAGACGATTGCTGGGGTAAAATGATACGTTGCAGAACGAAATTTATACGATTGAGCTTCAGACGTAACAACACGTACAAATGCATCCAATAACTACACAAAACAACCAGGATAGGGTACAGGACCCCGTTTTGCAGGCGATACTGCGTAATAAAACGACAAGAGGGGTGGGCAGAATGGCCAGATTGTTCCATTGGAAAATCACGCGCACGAACGATGGGAGGTATGATCCGAAGTTGAAGGGAAGCACGACGACGAGGCAGCCCGTTGCCCCAAGTTTCGCACAACAGACCCCCACCAATGAGACGACGGTGTACCGACCAAGGCCACAAGTAGTTATCGCCAATTTCGGAGGTTCAATTTGATAAGAAAGCGCGTGCAGGGTGATAAGCAGATAGGTCGATGCCAAAGACACGTCGAACGGCCAGTAGTGAGGGACAAGACGCGAAGAATAGATGCGACGACAAGGAGAAAGGTAGGATGGGAGGAAAGTTGTACAGAACGCGTCGAGGAGGGTATATGTAGCTGCAGTTGAAACCCCGACGATGGTGTGCTATGGCGTGCTTAAATCACGTGCACTCTCAAACTAGATAAGATAACTGGTAAAGCTCGGCTAAATATAGCTTCTGATGATGTAGTCTCGAGCCTGACCCAGTATGATGTCGTCGTAACTCCGAGTCTGGTCGTCCGAAGCAATTTCGCTCAGCCAGCATGCATGCAAGCGAGTCCGTGAAGATGCTGCCCTTCTCTTTAGTCCACCATGTCCATCACCGCATTCCCTACCGAGCTGCTCTGCGAAATATTCGCCGCTGCCCTCCCCACCACCGACGACGCCAAAATTTCTGCGCACACGAGCCCTCTCCTCGTCAGCCACGTCTCGCATGAATGGCGTCATACTGCAATTTATGACCCCCGCCTCTGGTCGACCTTTGGCGTCAACATTACCTCTGCCACCCACCCAGAGCACAAGTCGCTCGTCGAGCTCTTTCTTAGACGCTCAGGCTCACAACCACTTTCACTGTCTGTGACCACCGACCGCTTCGCCCCAAAGAGGCCATGTGACGAGCTTCAGCTCACCAGATCCGTATTGCTCTCCCTCTACAAAGAGTCTGTTCGGTGGAAACGCCTCTCCATCGTCTTACCCTCTTGCAATGGCCATTTCATTGAGCTTTGCAACCACAAAGCCCCTAATCTCACCGAGCTCTCCCTCAAACTAGGCAGCTGGTCAGAAAAGGAAGCAGAACCCATCAATATCCTCCTCTCCAATGCACCCGCTCTATCTCAATTCACATGGAACAACCGCGTTTCCTGGGGGTCATGGGACGTGCCCTTCGACGGTGGGCTGGACCAGCTACACGCCCCCTGGCCCACTCTCACCACCGTCGTCCTGGACGCGTGGGTGTCGCTCAAAACCACGCTCGACATCCTCCGACAATGCCATTCAATTACTTCCATTAACCTCCGCCATTTCGCCAACAGCCCTGAAATCCATGAAGCCACTACGTCAGACACCGACCAATATAGCGCGCCTCTTCGACTGAAGCATCTCCAATCTCTTTCCGTTTACCAGCTCACCCTCGACACAGGCTTGGGAGCACTTCTCGACCGACTTGACTGCCCAAGCTTAAATCAGTTTAGCTTTGCCTGCGGCTTCATAACCCAAGTCAAATGGCCGCAACCTTCCTTTCACACATTTATCGAACGTTCCGAGTGTCAGCTCCAAACACTCTCCCTCGAGTTCACTGGCATACAAGAAGCAGCACTCATTCAGGCGTTGAAGCAGAGTACGAAATCTCTTACAACCCTGGATGTTTTTGACGCCCGTGGTGACATCTGTGTTGGTGACGATCTGTTGGCGATGATCAAATGCCGTAAAACCGAATTCGGAAAGTGCGCCACGCTCTGCCCGAAACTACGTGTGCTCAAGTTGTCCCACGTCATCGATTGCACGAACGGCGCTTTGGCAGACGTCCTCCACTCAAGAACATTCAATGCCGTCGCTCAACATGGATGCTCAGTTTGCGTCCCGCTCCTTGAGAGGGAAATTACATTCTCCAAGAAATTCTTCCAAAGTAACGCGTCGGATTTACGGTACCTCGCTGAAAAGCGCAAGGGCTAACCATCTCACTCCACCAGACTATTATAATACTCTAGTTTAGTTCAACGTTCTTGATTTCTTGGACTACATATTCAGGGGTATATTACAGACAATGATATGCGATGTATGTAATGATCATTAGAATAAGATGTATGCAACGTTGGGGAATCGTCTACGATCGTGAACGAATAAGATAAGAGAGGGGGGAGAAAAGGTCGGCACGCAGTGCAATCGACATATCCAACCGCGTATCGGTGTGTTTTGGTATTACGGGTAGTTTGTACTAGAAGGGAAAATCCAAAGAGGTGAAAGAAGAATGCGAATGAAATGAAAATGGTGAACAAATCCAAAAGACCAACGAAAAGAATACAATAATCACAACTTCATCAACCCTTTCATCGCGTTCGCAATGGCGAAACTTGACTTGGCCATGATCTGTCTCGACTCCTTCGTCACCTCCGGCATCGCCTGCACCTCGCTCAGCTTATTTGCATGCTCGTCCAACTCACGCAAAATATCGTTGCCTTGCAACGCAGATGCCGGAGGAAGGTTGTCATTGCATACAGCGACGATACTCGAGACGATGGTGATGATCTGGGTCAAATTTTCATTGAGTGTAGGTGATGGCGTTGGACTTCGTACGCCAGACAGCACAGCTTGAATGGCATAGACGATGGATTCTGTTTGAGCTTCGAGGTAGGGCTGAAAATACAAGGAATTCGAGTTAGCTCAGAGAATGCTCGCGACTGGTTTAACGCAAGCGTACCTTCAGTTCCGCCCAAGCATCCTCCGACCCATCCGCCTGCGCCGAGTCGTCGCTCACTACGCCCGCCAAGTTTCCGTGCGTATCAAAAATTGGCGGGGGTGAATTCGTCTGTTCCGAGCTGGAATTCTCCGAGGGTGGCCGGCGTCTGCTTTCCAAATACGACCGGTTCTGGTTTTGAGGCGAGCTAGGCGATTCGGAGAACCGGCCTCCACGACTAGATACTGACGCCTGGCTGCCTTTGCGTTGGTGTCCTGATCCAGAGCGTGCCTCGTCAACGGCACGCAGTGCAGGTGAGAACCCGTTCGTTGCAGATGGCGGATACACCCCAAATGAAGCTTGTTCTTGCTCTGCTTTAGTCGCCTTGCGGATGAAGACCGTTCGTCCAATCTCTGTGACGGTTGCCGAGACATGGCTCGCAGCAGCGTCTAGTAGACTGACGGGTGACATTCCAGCACTTGAGGCATGCGTCTTCGTCGCCGCCACCAGATTGCTGAGAGTCGCGTCTGCCCTTTCCCTTAGCGACCGCAGGGCGTCGACGTCAACATCTGCTCGATCGCGTTGAGGTCGGCGCTCGAAGGCTTTGACGTCTTCAATGATACTTGTAACAGCATTGACGATAGACTTCATAGGTGTAAGGACGCGGGAAGGCGCACTGGACCGACCGGCAGTGAGAAGACTGTCGACGGCAGACAAGAATGCGGTGATATGTATGTCTAGCACGCCTCCATCCACAGTTACAGGTAATTGGTCTTCAGCGCGGTCCATCTTTGGGGCTTGGAGAAATAGCTGTGAAGTAGCTGAAAGAAAGTAAGTCGACCAAGTTCCAAAGACTCAAAGGATTACCAACGACATACCTTTAACACTGCGTAGCTCGGTCTTCGCTTGTTCATATTTGCGTTTATACTCCTTCATCTGATTATCCAAATCGCGGATGAGAGCGTTGTCAGAGTCCTTAGCATTCATAAGTTCATCGTTGCGTCTTGAAAGTTCGTTAATCTCCGTTATTAGCCCCTCCATGTCGGCACGAAGTTGTTCTACACTTTCAGAATCGGCCTTGTGGAGCAGTCAGTGTTCTGAATGAGGATTCAACAATATGGTACTTACTCCTCCTCCTCCCTCTCCTTGACGGAACTCGTTCTCTTCCTCGAGTCTGCTGCAGCGTTCGCGGAAATGTTCCAATTCTTCTCGATCGACCTCAGCTTGGCGAGCCTCACGCTTACGAATTTCCTGCAGATCATCCAACTCCTTTTGCATTGCACGCATGGTCGCACTTTGTTCCTCGGTGCGCTACAACATATTAGTTGGATAACCTGGAGTGCGATGGCATGAACTAGCTTACCTGAAGTATACCCGCAAGTTCCTCTTCAAGCTGCCTAACACGCAGCTCGCTCTCCTGTCGTTTCTTCTCCCCATCGGTCGCAGTGCCCAAGTCTCGCTGCAGGTTCGTGATTTGGGTTTGCATAGTTGCGATCTTGTACTCGTACTCGCTCCGCAACTTCTCCC
>Ga0247741_1000908_pt1 | contig 16228 bp, 18 predicted proteins | sample UWRJL213509R2_FD_180945 | JGI IMG/M metagenome (GOLD analysis project Ga0247741, IMG submission 180945) | Plant litter microbial communities from Arlington Agricultural Research Station in Wisconsin, United States - UWRJ-L213-509R-2 | ecosystem: Environmental > Terrestrial > Plant litter >... | reverse complement strand
GGAACTCCTGGGTTCTTGAAGTTGTTCATGGGTGACCCAACCCTTTGTTCTTTTTCCCCCTTCCTTTTGTCTGCGTATCTTTCTACGTATCTTTCTACGTACCTGTACCCATAATTAACCTGTTCTAAATATACACAGGCTGTGCATGTGAAGCACAGAAGGCTGCAAAATTTCCTGAAACTTTTTCTTGACTTTCCAAATAAACGACTGATGAGGCCTGCAGCTGGGGGTGTCTGCAACGTCTCCTACGCTGCTACCATACTCATCGCGTCCGTCTCTCGCCTCTCGATTCTCCAAACCGAGGCCTGCCGAATCCTGAGATCGCGCACGTCTTTTCATGCCCAGCGTCCAACCTCCCTAACGTTGTATTTATAACGATGAGACAAGTTATTTTTAGACGTGTATAATTTCGAGCGCCCCGTTGTCGGTTGCCTGACGCGCTGGCGTTTTGACATGGTAACACTTAATTATACGGTTAACCTGACTATAGGGAATAGGGAAGTTGTGTAAATCGAAAGAGCCTGAGATGCAGGTGTCATGGCTCGCCTAGATGCAATGTACATGACCTTGTACTAAGTTATACTTAGCCCTAAGTGAGTTGATACCGTTCATTGCTGGTAGATGGCCATGGGCAGAGATCGATTTTTAATTTGAACGACTCGTACGGTATTCTTATTATTAGAATTATAGATGCGAGATGTCCGAACCGACTTGCGTAGTCGAGCGCTGCTTGCCGCCCTGCGCCTTCCCCATTTCCCCCCGACCCCGGCCCCGACCTTGTCGCTATTAGTTATTACTCATTCATTATTTTATCAAGCCCTGACGTGCCCTGACGATCGTCAGGTTCCCTCCAGGCCGCTGATTCTCAAAGTACTTGGGTGTCCGTTGCCAACAAGCGAGCGGCCAACTTGTTTTCTAAAAAAAAAAGTACGTGATCATTGATCATGGCGCGTGGCGGCGTGGCGCGCCACGCCGCCAAGTTTCGTGCATCAGAGGGTTCAGAATCAGGGAAATCACCGAAGGTCCGATCATCATACAACGCGGCTACGGCTACGGCTATAACGGCTACTTGGCCCCTTCTCCAGGTCCTTCTTTTCCTTCACCCTCGTCTTGTTCCTCTTCCTTCACCACCTCTTCACCCTCTTCACCCACCTCCTCCTCCGCCGAAGCCCGTCTGTGAATTCATTGAGCTGGAGCTCCCACCCCACACGTCAACACCACACCCACGCTCATTGCTCGCTGCTCGTTTCTAGCCTGTGACCTCATAGGCTTCTAGCTTTACCCTTGACTACGCCCTACGGAGCTTTACCTTTACTGCTATTAGTATAACCACCACCACTCAACCCACGTCGAGTACACCTCAACGCACAAGACGATGAAGTGGTCTTCATCCACCCTCGCGCTCGCGCTCGCACTGCTCGTCTCCCCACTCCTAGCATCCGCCTCATCACCATCACCCTCACCGCACCTCTTAAAACGCATAAGCTCCAGACGCTCCCCCGCCGGCTCCGGGTCCGCCAACGACGCTGGAGCTGAGATCAACGGCCGCGCTGCTAGTGTCGATGCAAACGACGTTGGACCTGAGTTCCGCAGAAGAGCAGCAGCCTCAACAGCCCCCAGTGGTTGTGTGTCGTTCGATACGTCGTGGAACCTGCTTGCGTTTGGGATTAATGGGAAGGATTGGAATGCGGGTGGGAGTGATGTGTGGGCTTCTGGTTAGTGTCACCTGTTATTTCTCTTTTTTTATGTGTCGGCGATGGACGGACGTGGTCGTCGCCTCTACGTCCTATCGGAGGACTTTTGTTAGGCCTTTGTGACTTCGCTCGAGTCTGGACTGTGTTTTTCCGTTTCTCATTCTGGCCCGTGCATGTCGAGACATCAAGCTAACGAACCACCTCCCTCGCAGGTCAACCAACGGATATAACAGCCACCGGCCGTCCGCCGTTTAACATGCCTGGGACGAGCTGTTATTTGAGTCAGGTTAGTTTTTCGTTGTTCGCTCTTATATGTTTCCGCTTTGTGTTATGGTTTTTCTTTTCGTTCGTCTCGTCCTGTCCTGACGAAGGGTGTCTGGCGTGTTCAACTAGCACGGGCACTAGGGGTTTGTCTGCGGTGCCTGGTTGACTTTTGCTTGTCCATTTTTGCTTGTATCATTTTTTGGTATGGTCTCATAGAGCAGGAGCCGCTCAGGAGTTCACTCTCCTACTTTTGCGTTTGATGTTCGTTTTCATCTCCCCACCTGGCGTTGCTTTCCGTTACCGTCGTTCAACTTCCGTCATCTACCTCAAAACGCCTTACCCTGCAAAGGGCGACAACCCCACGCCCAACTTTAATTTTTTTTTTTTGCCGATCCCCCTCCCAAGAGTTTTTTCTATTCTTGTACGTTCTTGGCCTCTTGGCCAGTAGGCGGCCCTGCACTTTGGGACGGAGGGGCAGCGGGACAGGCAAGTGGATGGATAGGCGGTCAGGCATGTCGCAGAGGAAGACAAGACTCTGCGATGTGGGGACGGACGGGGTAGTGTTCAACACCGACGGTGGATGCAGATGTCGCTGTGTACATGGACAGACGTTCTATTTTTACCTTTCCTTGCACCTCTGCAATGACGTATGCTAACTCTCCTGCAGTTCACCAACGCCATCTACGTGCTCAACGCAGACAGCGCCAACCCGACGTCCATCTACATCTACGACGCAACCGCAAAATCATGGAGCGTCCAACCCACCCAGCCGGGCAAATTCGACTATACAAATTTCGTCGCCATTCTGGATCATGATACGAATGTGTTTTGTGCGTCTCTCGTCTCTTTTCCGTGTCCGTGTGCTGATACTGATATTCCTAACAGACGCATACTCGAAAACGGAGCTCTTCTCGCTCGACATGTCTTCCCTCAAAGCCGGCACATCCACGCCTCTCCCATGGAACGACGTCCAGTCGCCCGACTTGTCCCCTTTCACCGCCGATGCGGCTGCTACGGTCACGCAGACACCAGGCGCGAACACGCAGGGCTATCAGCCTGTTATAGCGCTGGCACAGAACCATGTGCACTTTTTGGGTGTGCCAGGTGTGGCGGCAGGGAATGCCAAGATTTTCGTTATCCATTGTGAGTATATGCGCACTCTTGGAAACTTGACGCTGATGGCCCCTTGATAGTCTCGTTCATGCAACCCGCCCCTCAATCGTACGGCTCCCCGGCCTTCCCAGCCACGCACGGCAAGACCGCATCGTTCTTTATGCCCGAAGGACAGGGTGTGCAACAAGAGTTCGCGTTTATCCCCGACGATGGAAGTGCGACGTATGTGGTTAACGTGGAGAGGAATAGTACCAAGGTTTTGACTGGTCAGTATCTCATATTCAATCCTTCTTATCTCGTTTGTCTACTGCTCCGTCCCCCTCTCCTTTCCATCACTCATATCGCACGCCGGCTGCAGTTTGGTGTTCACCCGCTAACATTGTTTTTCACCTCCAGGCCCCCCACAAAAAGACCCCTTTGCATCCTACACCGCCTCACCCACCGCCCTCGTCATGCTCGCCTCCAACGGACAGGTCGCATATCTCGGTTATGATCCTAAATCAGATGGCAGTGGTGTGTTTTTTTCTGCTCTTTTCTCTTCCTTTCTCGGTTTCTATCTCTATCTCCTTCTCTGCCGTTGTATCGTCGTTCCCGTTCCCCGTTCTTCCTACTTTCTCTCAGCTCGGCTCGAAGTCGGTGTTGTTATCAACGCACAGAGAGCTGCTGCAGCCGCAGCCTCGGACCTGGACTCGGACCTGAGCTCGAACTGGTGGTTATAGCATGGTACCAGTGTTGGTGCTTGTGTCGTGGTGCTGGTCCTAGTGTATGGATTCCATCTCTTGGTCCCGGTGGTGTGGTGCTACAGTTAACTCAAGTCGAGCGCGTGCGATACCTATGTTCATGTTCATATTTTTTTAATTTATATTTACCACCTCGGTCCTATCGACTCGTCCATCCCCATGCTCGTCGTATCGCCTTTACCCTTCTTGAAGTTCTTTCCTTGTCTCCTTTTCTCCTCTTTCCCTCCATTCCCCTCTATCATCTCACCTTTACTAATCCCCTCCTCTCCCTCTCTCAGGTGGAACATGGTCGACGATCTCCAAGATCCCTACTGCATCCTTTGGTTCGTCTGGCAATCTTACCGGTGGCGGTGGCGGTACAGGCACCGGTACAGGCGGGTCGAATACGGGGAATGGGAATGGGACCTCGGGGCAGATTACAAAGCCGAATACTAGTGGAGCGACGACTGCGACTACGAAGGCGGCGACGGTGGTGTTGGGGCTGGTAGGGGTGGGGATGGCGGTGTTGGGTGTTTTTGTATGAGATGTGCATGGCTTCTTGCACCCCTCATGCTCATGCTTTCTTGCCTACTCCCCTCCGTTTTTTGCATGCCGTTTTGCTTTCTTGCTCACACCCGCACATTTCTTGCATTTTCTCATTGCTCGCCCTTCAACACACGCTCTCTGGACCATCACCTTCTTTACTTACCACGCTCACTCTCACGCTCGCTTTCATTGAACATTGAACATTGATTTCGTGGTTCGATATTCATCTTCTTCTCGTACCCCCCTCCCTTCTTCGTTTACCTTTTTTTTTTGACCTACGGGTCGGACTTGGATTCGGACTTGTCACGTAGATGCCTCCTCACCATTTTGCATGGACTTGACTTATCTTATTTTACATCTGACTTACTTATTTGCATCTTCTTTCCTCCCTTTCGCTCGCGCGCGTCCTGCCTCCATCCTTGCGTTGCGTGCATTGCCCTAGAGCCGTTATGGCTCCCGTTGCTGCCTATATCATCAATATATGTAGGCAAATTTGAATCAGATATCTTATTGCGTGTTTAGCATAGTTTCAAATGGCCCTTGCGAGTCTGACCAGTCGTATTCGCAATTGGCATGTGATGTGTGAGCCCGCCCGGTGGCAAGCTTGCGGCTTGGCTGGTGGTTCGAGTCTGAGGCTAATTACTGATTATACGGCAAGCGAGAGTATGAATTTTCTTTAACATTTGGAATCTGAACGTAGATGCTTATTACCTGAGAAATGGCACCTCCTAACTTCAACTCGGCGTGTTTCAGAGTCCCAACTCACCGAATGGAGACAAATATGCACAGTAGTTACATCACCAGCATATGTAGGACATTCATAATTGATACATATATTAGATTATCCACCAAGTCTGAGTTTTTCGAACAGTGTGCCTAGGACAGTCGCCACGGCTGATCCCTGACTAGGCCTGACTCACGGCGGTGGTACGAGCATTGGGTCAAATCACCACAGTAGAAGGATAAGTTTTCCAAAGAAATGGGATAATTTCTCCGACGCAAGTTTCCAGAACGTTGCAGCTCAGCCCAACACTAGAAGAAGTAATTAGTTTGATGATATTGACCACGGCCCATATTTTAATGCACGCACTCTCAAAGCTGCCCTAAACCTATAGATCAATCGACAACTGGACAACCAGTCAGCGCAGGGTCCGGTCGCACGAGCCTCCATCTCATGCAATATTGTACTACATTCCTGGGCACATTTCAATCCGACCTCACCCGTGCGTCCCAAAATGAAGGAGAAAGAGTCCAGGAAAGGCCTGATACTCTCAAGAATATCCGATAACTGTTTCTGCCCATGTGTTTCGCTGTGAACATGTGAGACCAATAAGACACATGGATTGAAGACATCAGCTGATAGCACTCACAACTCAGCTGGTCTCCCGGAAAACTCTTTGATCAAGAGACTCATATACTCCAGTTCATCCACCAGTATTGACCATATATTAACGAACTCTCGTTCAGGGTAGATATTGTTGCGACTTTTGGGGTGAATCAGATTGCAACAAATTTGCCAGAATTGATGTCCCCAACGATCTTTGATCCATTCGAGGACTTTGCGAGTGGTGTGCGTCATTTCCCCCGTCAAGTCGACTACCTCGGCCTGAGGGTAAGAGAGACAGGTATCGACAATGTCGGTGTACCAACTCCTTGACCAAGCTGGATTGTCCATATAATAAAACGAAGGTAGCATCAATGGCAATAAATTCATTAAGCTGGAGGAGGATGACTCCAGATAAGCCCGGATTCGAGTGATAATGAGGACATCAAGGGGGAGAAGCTATGAATGCTTATCAGTGTGGACCATCAGCATAATGAGATTGACATGCCTCTGATTGCCAAAGACTACGCATAAGAACAGGAATTTCCTTGCGAATGGTCTGACTTGTCTGCATCCATTGGACATGAGGTACGAGGAAATTTTCTTCAATAAGTGCGCCTATGAGGACCTCAGACTTTTTTGACAGCATCAGGACCTTGTTGAGGCGTCTACGGATGGTCAGCTGCGAGATATTGTCTACATTTGATATGTTTATATTAATTGTCTTTGCAGAAGAATAGCAAAACATACCCTGAGAAGACTTGATGTGGTTAATGTACATCACCGCGAGTTTTGCATAAGCTTCGGATAGGTCGATGAAGAATGGCCCAGATCTCGAGCGATCGATAAGGTAATCCCGGAATGATCCATGAAGAATTCGAATTTCATCGGTGTCGCTTTCCGGCACTCGAATGATCGAGTGTAGGTCGACGAGGAGTAGACGTATTTCTCCTTGATCACATGACAGGAGCTCCTCCAGATGAGAAGACGTAGCCATCCCCAGGACCGTTAGCAGAAGACTCAGAACCTGCAGCACACGGTCGATATCGAAGACGGATGAAAGGATGTGAGTGAAGAGTGCATCGAGTTCAACGAACGGAAGATCGCTGTTCGGGGGCGAGAGTCCAAAGATAATCTTGAGTCGTTCCATTGGGCGATGTCGATAGGACTCGACAAACCGGATGACTGTGGCGGCATAGATGAAATGGCCTGATGACTTTTGAACGATTCGTATGATCTCCTCGTCGGAGGGCCAGAGCTGAGGTAGATGTCTTGAGAGCGGGTGTCGACGTCTGATATCATCGAATGATGAGCGCAAATAGCGTTCGATATCCGCGTCGGGGTCGTATTTATCGTCCAAGACGATTCGGTTCGTCACAGAGTTGAACTGATCTCGATTGAACATGTCGCGAATGTGATATTCTGGTCGACTGGCGACGAGGAAGAAAAGTGGAATCGACAGCTGCCGTACGGCTTTGAGTAGCACTTGCAGAATATCCGTCTGGGATTTAGGGTCATCACATTCGTCCAGTCCGTCGATGATGATGAAGCGCGGCCTTGAGAGTAGCGCCGATTGTGCAGAGCCTCCTGCCTCGGCGGCCTCGTTGAGGGGCTTGACGATCAAGGCCTGCATCTGCGCGCTCAGTGATCGAGTGAATATCATGGGATCTCTGTCCACCGCTGCGCCGACCCATTCCTGGATTTCCGGAATAGCCATCGTCAGCTGGCATGCGATTGAGCTGACGAAGTGAGTCGCATCTTTGCGACCACCTGCTCCTCGTGAAAAGAAGAAGGATGCCGCTAGTTTTCCCTCGTCGTGGCACAGCTCGGCTATTGAATCTGCTATCGCTGTCTTCCCTGAACCCGCTGGACCATAGAGCCAGGTGAAGAATGACTTCTTCTCTTCGTCGCTTGCCAGGGTCATAATTTCGTTGATGACTGCTACGCGTGTGTGAGGATGGCATTTTGGCTGATCGTAGCGTTCTGCGGAGTTATGGAAAGCTCCTGGAGCTGCATTAGCTCTCAATAGACTGAGGCCTATTGGGAGGCCGTCAGTCATGATATGGAGCGGGTTCAGCCATCATGCAGGTTGAAACCTCGATTATTGACTCGACACACCTTGTGGGCCTGTAAAAGTGTTATTGTGGTTCACCTGGGTGAAGTTTCCACCAGTTATATATGCGTTGCCTATCATTCCTTCAGACATTGTGGCAATAGTGGAGGATAGATGGCTCGGGCGCTAAATTGTGGGTAGAAGTTGCCACGCGCGATTTGCTGATATGCTAACTTGTCGCGGGCCGGCTGCTAGCGCTACTTCATTCCTTCACTCTCTCCCACTTCGCCATCCCCCACTCCTCCTCTTTCGCGGTCTCCATACGCCAACATCGCACCCGCGCTCGCTGCTCGCTTGTGACCCCAGAGGCATCTACTCTTGACTACGCCTATGCCTACGCACTTTGTTAAGTTTATACTCAACTTGCACCTACGTCAAGTTCCTACACCTCAAGCAATGAATACAGCGAAGGAAGATGAAGTGGTTCCAACACCTCGTTTGGGCACTCCTACTAGTCTCCCCATTGGTATCAACCTCATCGCCTCACCTCTCAAAACCTTCATGTAGTGTCAAGGCTTCTCTATCCAAGTTCTTCGACAACAACATTGTACAAGAGCTCCCCGGCTGCGCAGCCGGTACCAATTCCGACCTCTTGCAAAGGGCAAAAGCCAAAGCCTCAGGCCTCAGCGGCTGCATAGCATTCGACACGTCATGGAACATTCTAGCGTTTGGGAGTATTAAGTGGGCGAGTGGTGGGTGGCTTTTTTCTTTTCTCTTCTGGTCTTTGTCGCGCATCCGAGCCTTGCTTGTGCATCTTCCTCTGCAAGAGCTTCATTGGGCCTCCAGATGAGCAGCGTCGCTCCTGGTCTCAGAAATGGACAGGCGGGTGAATTTGCCTCTTCAGTGACGCCTTTTTGCTTCCTCGTCTGTCGGCCGTTCTATTCTTAACCCTCCATGCCATGGCGTATCCTCACTAACACCTTCTCTCCCAGTCCACCAACGCAATCTACGTGCTCAATACAGCGCCAACCTGACATCCGTCTACATCTACGGTACAACTGCAAAATCATGAGCGTACAACCCACCCAGCCGGGCAAATTCGACTGCACCAATTTCGTTGCGATTTTGGATCCATGATACGAATGTGTTTTGTGCGTCTCCCGTCTCTTTTCTGTGTCCGTGTACTGATACTCTGAACAGACGCATACTCGAAATCGGAGCTCTTCTCGCTCGACATGTCTTCCCTCAAAGCTGGCACATCCACGCCTCTCCCATGGAACGACGTCCAGTCGTCCGACCTGTCCCCTTTCACCGCCGATGCGGCTGCTACGGTCACGCAGACACCTGGAGCCAACACGCAGGGGTATCAGCCTGTTATGGCGCTGGCACAGAACCATGTGCACTTTTTGGGTGTACCAGGTGTGGCGGCAGGAAATGCAAAGATTTTTGTTATCCATTGTGAGTATATGCACACCGATCTGTGTCTTCTCTCCTGGAAACGTGACGCTAATGACCTTGACAGTCTCATTTATGCAACCCGCCCCTCAATCATACGGCTCCCCGCCCTTCCCAGCCACACACGGCAAGACCGCATCCTCTTTCATGCCCGAAGGATAGGGCGTGCAACAAGAGTTTGCATTTATCCCTGATGATGGAAGTGCGACGTATGTGGTTAACGTGGAGAGGAATAGTACCAAGGTGTTGACGGGTTAGCGTTTTCGCTTTTGCCCTACCCTGCTTCTTTGCCCCTTTCCCTGGATCCTTGCCATGCTGCATATGCTGACTTTTTTGCATTCGCTAGGTCCCCCACAAAAAGACCCCTTCGCGTCCTATACCGCCTCGCCCACCGCGCTCGTCATGTTCGCCTCCAACGGCCAGGTGGCATATCTCGGGTATGATCCTAAATCAGATGGTACTGGTGAGTTTCTTTTGACTTTGTTTTTATTTCTTGTTTCCTTTCTGTTCTCTGTCTCCATCCCCTTCTCTGCCGTTATATCGTCGTTCCCGTTCCCCGTTCTTTTTGCTTTCTCTCAGGCTCGGCTCTTGATCTCTATACCAGAGAATCGAAGTCGTCAATGCACAGAGAGCTTCTGCAGCCACAGCCTCGGACCTGGACTCGGACCTGAGCTCGAACTGGTGGCTATAGCATGGTACCAGTGTTGGTGCTTGTGTCGTGGTGCTGGTCCTAGTGCATGGCTTCCATGTCTTGGTCCCGGTGGTGTGGTGTTACAGTCAACTCAAGTCGAGCGCACGCGATACCTATGTTCAAGTTCAAGTTTTATTTATATTTATCACCTCGGTCCTATCAACTCGTCCATGCTCGTCGCATTGCCTTTACCCTTCTTGAAGTTCCTCCCTTGTCTGCTTTTTCTCCTCTTTCCTTTCCTTGCCTTGTATCATCTCGCGTCCTTACTAACACCCACCCCCCCCCTCTCTTTTACGAATAGGTGGAACATGGTCGACGATCTCCAAGATCCCCACTGCATCGTTTGGGTCACCTGGCAATCTTACTGGTGGTGGCGGTCCAAACACAGGCGGGTCGAATACAGGGAATGGGAATGGGACGTCGGGGCTTTGACTACGACTACGAAGGCGGCAACGGTGGTATTGGGGCTGGTAGGGGTGGGGATGGCGGTGTTGGGTGTTTTCGTCAGATGATGCTTGACTCTCTTGCATGCTCACGCTTTCTTTGCCGTTTTGCTTTCTTGCTCACACCTGCACATTTCTTGCATTTTCTCGTCGTTCGCCCTTCAACACACAAATTCAGTCCGATGGACGCCGTTGCCGCTGCCAAGATAATGAATGCTATGAGAGACGCTATTCAAGATAGGAAGGTCAATGCAGTGTTTACTCTAGTGTACATCTCGAGAGTTCCTTTTGTATGTAGCCTTTTTTCCCAATCCTAAAACAAACTCCTTGCGGCCTGTTCATTAGGAAGTCTGTAATATTGGAGCAAAGCAAAATGTGTCCCTTCGCTCCCGATTTGAGCAGATCTGGGCCGAGCCACGCTGAGTCGGTTTTCACTGGGAATGACGTTTCCAGGGGTTGACCGGTGCTCCTGAATCCAACACTAGACGAAACAACTGGTTTAAGAATATTGACCACTACCTGTAATTTGAAATACGCACTCTCAAACGTTCCCTGAACCCAGAGATCGACAGGAATTTGGACAGCCAGTCAGCGCAGGGTCCAGTCGCGCTGGCCTCCATCTCTTTCAATAAATTCATACATTCTTCGGCACACTCCATTCCATCCATGTGTCTCAAAATATGAGAGGAAGACATTACAAGAGGCGTGATGTTCATAACAATGTTCAAAAACTGTTCTTTTGTTTCGCTGTGAACAATACGGAGTGAGTGCGTGAGCACCCACAAGACATGAAAAGACGACTGATAGCACTCACAACTCAGCTTGTCTCCCGGAAAACTCTTTGATCAAGAGGCTCATATGCGCCAGTTGGTCCATCATTATATACCATATTTTAGCGCACTCTTGTTGAATATTGATAGAGTAGTCGTTGGTGCTGATGGAGTGAATCAGGTCACAACAAAGTTGCCAGAGCTCATGTCCCCGGCAATCTTTGATCCATTCGAGGACTATTTGAGTGATTTGCGTCATTTCGCCTGTCTTCGAGTCGACTACCTTTGCCTTAGGGTCAGCGAGAAAGGTATCAACAATTCCGGAGTACCAACTTGTTGACCAAGCTGGACGGCCCATATGATGGAAAGTAGGGAGCACCAATGGCAATAAAACCACCAAACTGGGGGAGGAAAACTCGAGATAGGCACGGATTCGAACACCAATGAGGTCGTCAAGGGAGAAAAGCTATGAATGTCTATCAGTGTGGACCATCACCATAGTGTGATTGTCATAAGTACCTCTGACTGCCAAAGACTATGCATCAAGGCTGGAATTTCCTTACGAGTGGTTCGATTTCCCTGCATCCATTGAAGATGAGATAGTAGGAAATCTTTAGTAAGTGCGCCTGTGAGGTCCTTGGACTTCTTTGACAGGATCAGGACATTGATGAGGCGTCTGCGGATGGACAACCGTGAGACCATGTCTATATTCCATATGTTTCCATTAATTGATTGTCTATGCGGAAGAATAAAAAAAAATATACCATTACCCACGTTGATGTGGTTAATATACCTCACTGCGAGTTTCGCATAAGCTTCAGATAGGTCGATGAAAAAAGGACCCGATCTCGAGCGATCGATAAGGTAATCCCGGAAAGATGCATGAAGAATCCGAATCTCGTCTGCGTCGCTTTCCGGCACTCGAATGATCGAATGTAGGTCGATGAGGAGCATTTGTATTTCCCCTTGCTCACAGGACAGGAGCTCCTCCATATGCGAAGACGTAGTCATCCCAAGCACTGTCAACAGGAGACTGAGAACTTCTAGCACACGGTCGATATCTGCGACGGATGAAAGGATATGGGTAAAGAGCGCATCGAGTTCGACGAACGGAAGATCGCGGTTCGGGGGAGAGAGTCCAAATATGATCTTGAGTCGCTCCAATGGTCGATGTCGATAGGATTGGACAAACCTGATAACCGTGGCGGCATAGATGAAGTGACCAGATGACTTTTGAACTATCCGCAGGATCTCCTCGTCTGAGGGCCAGGCTTCAGGCAGATGTCTCGAGAGCGGGTGCCAACGTTTAATATCATCGAATGCCGAGCGTAAATAGCGTTCGATGTCTCCGTCGGGGTCGTATTTATCGTCCAAAACTATTCGATTTGTTAACGAGTTGAGCTGATCTCGATTAAACATGTCACGGATGTGATATTCCGGTCGACTGGCGACGAGGAAGAACAGCGGAACAGACAGCTGCTGTACGGCTCTGAGGAGCACTTGCAGAATATCCGTCTGGGATTTGGGGTTATCGCATTCATCCAAGCCATCGATGATGATGAAGCGCGGTTTTGAGAGTAGCGTCGATTGTGCAGAGCCTTCTGCTTTTGCAGCCTCGTTGAAGGGTTTGACGATCAGGGCCTGCATTTGTGCGCTCAGTGATCGAGAGAATATCAATGGGTCGCTGTCCACCGCTGCGCTGACCCATTCCTGTATTTCAGGGATGGCCATCGACAACTGGTATGCAAGTGAGCTGATGAAGTGGGTCGCGTCTTTGCGGCCATTTGCTCCTCGCGAAAAGAAGAATGCTGCTGCCAATCTTCCCTCTTCATGGAACAGCTCCGCTATCGAGTCTGCTATTGCAGTCTTCCCTGCACCTGCTGGACCATAGAGCCACGTGAAGAAAGCACTCTTCTCTTCGTCGCTGGCCAAGGCCATGATTTCGTTGATGACTGCTACGCGTGTGTGAGGATGGCATTTTGGTTGATCAAAGCGTTCTGCAGAGTTGTGGAACGCTCCTGAAGAGGTGTTAGCTTTCAGTAGACTGAGACCTGTAGGAAGATCGTCAGTCATGGCTTGTGAGGAGTAGAGCATCGTGCAGGTTGACTGTAGCTTGACGCACCTTGTAGACCTGCAATAGGGTTGATGTTATTCACTTGGGTGAATGTTCCACCAGTGATATACGGGTTGACTATCATTCCCTCAGACATCGTGACGACGATGGAGGACAGGGCGAGAGGTGACTCATAGGAAGTCGCTTGGAATAGGTTAAAATACCCAGGAGGCGATGCCGAACCGCCATGGCACTCCAAGTACAGCCGTTTCGGATTTGCTTGTCCACAGCGAGGAGGGGGACATATACAGGGAAAGGTTATATCCCGGTGCGCACGGAAATGACCCCCCAAAACATAAATCATGACGGACTCGGACAAAAAAATTCAGGTGTTACATACTCTTTGCTTCAAGCTTCACCACGATGAGTTGCTGTTTTGTTCACACTTGGATATTTCTTAACCCATTCAATGCGGATGCGGCTGGCGTTCGCATCGTTTCCAATGCTTACCACTGCTACCTCTTCCTGTCGCACATACAGTCTTCAACGTGTGAATCTTTGCCCCGATCTCAGGAAGTGTCTTTACATCACTCTCCTGTCCACAGCTTTCCTGCACCACCTACTGCAGATTCTATGAAGTCATCCGATGTTCTCCTTCGCCTCGTACCCTATCACCATACAGGATGTTACTTCAGACACCGCCCATAGCTTTACGATGATAACCCTTCCCTCCACTGCCAGACTTCACCAGATCGAAGTTTGTTTAACTGAAGAAGTCTGTTATTGGCCAGAAGTCTACGGTCAAGCAGCTTGTTGTAGGGCATGTGAGCGACGACTACGCCTCTGAGGCAAGCACTCGTACCCTGACAGAAGTCGCCAAAATCGAACCCCCCTCCTAAATATCCTTGCGATTTGGATTGTGATACAAATGTGTTCTGTGCGTCTTCACCCTCTCCACACACGTCATACTCACATCAGCCATACCACTAGTGCATCTGTGCCGAAGATGCTCAACTTGAAAACAAAAGGTGATATCCTCGAGCTGTTCGCTAACATCCCACCCACTAGTTCGCCAACAGAATACACGTGCTCAACGCAGACAGCGCCAACTCCACATCCATCTACTAGTATGTCTATGACGCAACTGCAAAATCATGGAGCGTACAATCCACCCAGCCGGGCAAATTCGACTGCACCAATTTCGTCCCGATTTTGGACCATGATACGAGTGTGTTTGTGCGTCTCCTATCCTCCTTACCCTGTCCTTGTGCTGATACTCCTTACAGACGCACACTCGAAAATAGAGCTCTTCTCGCTCAACATGTCCTCTCTCAAAGCCGACACATCCAAGCCTCCCATGGAATGACGTCCAATCCTCTGACCTCTCGCTTTTCATCGCCGATACGGCCACTCAGACACCTGGGGCGAACACGCAAGGGTATCAACCTGTTATGACGCTAGCGCAGAATCCAATGCATTTCTTGGGTGTACCGGGTGTGGCGGCAGGGGGTGTAAAACAAGAATTCGCATTTGTGCCAGACGATGGGAGTGCGACGTATCTGATCAATGTGGAGAGGAACAGTACCAAGGTGTTGACGGGTTAGTGTTTTCGTTTTTTCCCTACTCTGCTTCTTTGTCTTTGGATCCTTGCCATGCTGCCATGAACTGGATATGCTGACTTTTTTTGTATTCGCTAGGTCCCCCACAAAATGACCCCTTCGCGTCCTACACCGCCTCGCCAACCGCACTGGTCATGCTCGCCTCCAACGGCCAGGTGGCGTATCTCGGGTATGATCCTGAATCAGATTGGAGTGGTGAGTTGTTTTCTGTTCTGTTCCTTTCTCGCTCTCCGTCTCTTTCTCTGCCGTTGTATCGTCGTTCCGTTCCCCGTTCTTCCTACTTCTCTCAGCTCGGCTCGGCTCATGACCTCCATACCAGAGAATTGAAGTCGGTATTGTTCTCAATGCACAGAGAGCTGATACAATCACCACCTCGGACCTAGACTCGGACTTGAGCTCGAACTGGGGGTATAGCATGGTACTAGTGTTGGTGCTGGTGTCGTGGCGCTGGTCCTAGTGAAGGGCTTCCACGTTTTGGTCCCGGTAGTGTGGTGCTACAGTCAACGCAAGGCGAGCGCACGCGATACCTATGTTCAAGTTCAAGTTTTATTTATCTTCACCACCTCGGTCCTATCGACTCGTCCATGCTCGCCATATTGCCTTTACCCTTGTTAAAGTTCTTTCCTTGTCTTCTTTTTCTCCTCTTTCCTTGCCTTTACTAACCCCCTCCTTCCCTCTCTCTCAGGTGGAACATGGTCGACGATCTCCAAGATCCCCACCGCATCCTTTGGGTCACCTGGCAATCTTACCGGTGGTGGTGGTTCAGGCACCGGTACAGGCGGGTCGAATACGGGGAATGGGAATGGAACGTCGGGGCAGATTACGAAGCCGAATACTAGCGGTGCGACGACTGCGACGACCAAGGCAGCGACGGTGGTGTCAGGCCTGGTAGGGGTTGGGATGGCGGTGTTGGGTGTTCTTGTATGAGATGGTGCATGGCTTTCTTGCATGCTCCATACTCTTGCTTTCTTGCATATCTCCTTGCTCAGCATCTTGCATTTATCTCGTCGTTCGCTCCTCCCTTTCCCAACACACAATCCCTGGACCATCACTTTCTCTATTCACCACGCCCATTTTCGTTGAACATTGAACATTCTTTTTGTCGCTAAACATTGATATCGTGACCTCCCTCTTCCCCATACATACGACCTTCTTCTCGTACCCTCTTGACCATCTTTTGACCTACAGGTCGCACTTGGACTTTATCCCGTAGATGTTCCTTCACCACTTGCATGGACTTGTCTTGTCTTGTCTTAGCTTACATCTCATCTACTTATTTCATGTCCTTCTGCACACACCGCACGCCTATCTTTCCTGGTAGGTATATGTGTCCACGCACTCTTTGCGTGGTAGCCTTACGGCTAATTCTGCTGCCTCTATCATCAATATATGTAGGCAAAATTCGAATCGGATACCTTATTGCATTGGACGAAGCACTTGATAGTAGTAGTACGAAAGTTAGGAACTACTCTGCACCCGAGCCT
>Ga0247741_1000907_pt1 | contig 16239 bp, 16 predicted proteins | sample UWRJL213509R2_FD_180945 | JGI IMG/M metagenome (GOLD analysis project Ga0247741, IMG submission 180945) | Plant litter microbial communities from Arlington Agricultural Research Station in Wisconsin, United States - UWRJ-L213-509R-2 | ecosystem: Environmental > Terrestrial > Plant litter >... | reverse complement strand
TTTCTTTGAAATTTGTCGAGAAATGATTTAGTGAATTCGGCTCGAAGGATACAAATTGCGACTTGGTCTAGAACTGGCTGAAATGTAAGCGCTGCCCACCTCCGATCCTCGAGGCCTTAGGACAAACGTGAGTTTGCGGTTATGACGCGAAGGAAGGTGAGAGTATCGGGGCCTGTCACGGTTTGGTTTCTCCGGCGACTTTCTGGACCGTGACCGGTTCACTTCATAGCCGAACCAGCTGTGACGTGCTTTGCAATTTGCACGAGGAAAATCTAATCATTGTCTAACGCCATCCACCACCAGCCTTTGCTCAGAGGCGCCTCGCTCGCCCCTCTCGCTTTCGAGAGCACATCTCTTTCTATTGATATCAACTTCATCTTCTTATTCTTCTCCTTTCTTCTTGTATAATCTCCTAGATAACGAAAATGCTGAACGGGACTGGAATCAAAATCTTTTCGGGTGCGAGGACCGGTGCTCTTCGCTGCTACCACTAGGTGCTAACTATTAGTGTAGGAACAAGCCATCCTGAGCTTGCCGAGATTATTGCACGACGGTACATCTCATTCCTTCGCCTGTGGTTTCTGTACAGTCCTTGAAGCGCCCATTCATTGACTCGGCGCTTGCAGCATCGGCTTGCCCCTTTCCAAGGCAGAAATCACAAAGAGCGGAATAGGAGAATCAAACATCACTATCACCGAGTCTGTTCGGGAGAACGATGTGTATATTATCAACACTGGGTGTGGTTCAGTGAATACGGCTCTCATGGAGCTCTGCATCATGATCCATGCATGCAAAATAGCGAGCGCCAAACGGATTACGGCGGTCATTCCTCTCTTCCCGTACGCTCGACAAGACAAAAAAGACAAGAGTCGGGCGCCTATTACCGCCAAGCTTGTCGCGAATATGATCCAGAAGGCGGGTTGCGATCATGTCATTGTGAGTATAGTTTTTCTCTTGGTTGGGACTCTAGCTGATGACGGTCCTCTAGACAATGGATTTACATGCCTCACAGATACAGGGTTTCTTTGATGTCCCAGTTGATAAGTGAGTCCTAGTGCTTTTCGATTAATTTTCATTATATTAAAACATCATATTAGCGTAAGGTGGTTGCACTACCCTTTGGTACGGGTGCTGAACGTTCCCTAGCTGTATGCGGAACCTTCGGCAATCCTCTACATAAGAACCCACTTCAACTTGGATGATGTGGTAATAGTCTCACCCGATGCTGGTGGTGCGAAGAGGTGTGTTAGTGAAGTGTGGAGCGATGCATGGAAGCTAACCGACAGCGCTTCGACAGAGCTACATCAATAGCGGACCGGCTTGGCGTCGAATTCGCATTATTCCACAAGGAGCGAAAGAAAGCAAACGAAGTCTCGCGTATGGTGTTGGTGGGCAACGCGAAGGACAAGATTGCGATTCTTGTGGACGACATGGCGGATACGTGCGGGACGCTCTGCCTAGCGGCCCGCCACCTCTCAGAGGCCGGTGCGACCAAGGTGTTTGCGTTTGTGACACATGGGATTCTGAGCGGAAATGCGCTGGAGGCGATCGAGGCGAGCAACCTGGAGAAACTGATTGTGACGAACACACTGCCGCAAAACGCCAATCAGGCAGGATGCAAGAAGATAGAGGTGATCGACATTGGCAAGGTGCTTGGGGAGGTCATCCGGCGGAGTCACTATGGGGAAAGCGTGTCGAAGCTGTTCCATGAGGTGCCGTACTAGCAGACTGTTAGCGTAGATTTGATGTGGATGATATTCGGGCGCGAAATGGACGGGTTTGAGTTGAACTGGTTGGTTTTAGATCTGACCCGGGCGATCGGGCTGATGTAACCGGAAAAGGCAATTGGCAGTGGGCAGCTCTCGTTTGCGCGACTTCTTTTTTTCAGCCTTGTGCTCGCTTCCTCGTCTCTCTCCGCCAGCGAAGACGGCCTAACTTTATTTCTATGTTCGACTGACCCTCCTTTATTCTTTCTCCCATTCAAAGGCCATCCAAAGGGCAATGCAAGGTCTATCATGCTTGCTCTTCCCCTACAACACCATGTTCACAACAATATCACCCCAGATGCCCATGTACATCTCCCACCACACCACCAAGTCCACCACCAGCAGCAGAACAACGGGAGGCAGCCGCTCGCAAAGACACCCATCACCGTCGTCGGAATCCCCAGTGTGTCCATCCAGAACAACCGTCTCGTCGTCGGATCCTCGCAGACCAGTGTGTATCGCGAGCTCACCCTAAATATATGCGCTTATTGTCCTGCACCATCCAGGTTCGACCCGCTCATACACGCCCGTCAAGGTCCTTGGTGATGGGTCATTCGGTACCGTCTGGCTCTGCGATTGGCATGGCACGTTACCCCCGGGGACACCACTCTCCCCGATGCAGTGTGGAGCAGGCGCCAGAGCAGACTGGGCGGGAATGCGCTTGGTAGCAGTCAAGAGGATGAAGAAGAAGTGGGAAGGAGGCTGGGACGAGTGTCAGAAGCTGAAGGAGCTCGAGGTGCGTTCAACCAGCTGTCCCTGCTATTATTCAACATTCGAACCTCTCTGTTTCAGTCGTTGCGTGCAATCCCCTTTCATCCCAACATCATCCCCCTGTACGATTTCTTTCTATTGCCGGACAGCAAGGAGCTGTACTTTGTGTTCGAGTCCATGGAAGGAAATCTCTACCATCTTATTAAAGCACGCAAGGGTCGTGCACTCGCCGGCGGACTCGTGTCATCCATCTTTCGTCAAATTGTGGCAGGTCTGGATCATATTCACGCCTATGGGTACTTTCATCGAGACATGAAGCCGGAGAACGTGTTGGTCACGACGACGGGTCTTTTCGATTACACCACCGTATCACCCATTGCGCCACCTAATGCCCCCAAAGAGAAGGACGTCGTAGCTATCATCAAACTCGCCGATTTCGGTCTCGCTCGGGAAACTAAGAGTCTGCCGCCATACACGGAGTATGTCTCGACTCGTTGGTATCGCGCTCCAGAGGTCTTACTCCTCAGTCGTGATTACTCCAATCCTGTGGATATGTGGGCTCTGGGTACTATCATGGCGGAACTGGTGAACCTGAGACCACTCTTTCCTGGCTCAGATCAAGTGGATCAAGTGGCGAGAATTTGTGAAATTCTGGGGGACCCGTCAGATGAGTACGGTATCGATCATACGGCCAGTACTATCGGTGGCGGCGCTTGGCCAAAGGGTGACAGGTTAGCGCAGGCAGTTGGGTTCCAGTTTCCCAAGGTACGTACAATTCTTCCTACAATAAGAATATGCTCTAACGCAGACTCAACCATAGACTCAGCCCAAAGACTTCTACGCTCTGTTCGAGAAGTCAGTCCCACGATCGTTGATCAACTGCATACGAGACCTCCTACGGTATGATCCAGACAAGCGGCTCACGAGTCGACAATGTCTCGAACATGACTATCTGCGAGAGACAATGCCCCGGAACCACCACATCACCCTACCTCCTAACTTGTATGCTCCCGCGCCTAACCGTTCCGTTCCACCACTGGCCGCGTCTCAGGCCAATGGCAACTCTCATTCACACCCATCACTTGTTACACCCCAGGTCGTGACACCCGCGCATTCCCATTCTGCGCAGAACCTACATCATCCGCATCAATTCCCCGACGCTTCTTCAACACATCGCACACCATATCCTATTCCTCCTTACGCTACACAACCACCGCCCAACTCTCACGTTGTGCATAATGACTATGGATATCAACCCCCGCAGAACGGCTGGTCAAATTCTCAAGTCGATTACCCAATGGCCTCGCCCCAGGAGGCTCGACCACATGTCAATGGCCACCCTGTAGACTTGCACGATGCTCCCATGGCGCAAGATCCTCCGCAAGCGCCACAGGATGTCACGAACGCTCAGCAGCCGACGAATGCTTCCAAGGGTGGAAAGCTCGGAATTCCGTTTGTTGGAAAGAAGCACAGCAAATGGGGTCTCGGTATGTTTAGCGGTGACAAGTCGCACCATCATCCAGCTCTGCCGCCTGTCGACGAGACAAGCCCGGCAATAGTCTTCACATCACGGAAGCGTACTCAATCGTCAAGTACAGACAGCAAGTCTATGCGCGACATCTCGCCAATACGCGAGGTTGCAGTACTTACGCAAGACCCACGCGATACGAAGAAAAGTAACAAGAAGGAAGCCCAACGTCTGCATCGGGAGGCCGAGCTCGAAAAGCGCAAGATGCTTGAGCGAAGCGCCCGCGACCAAGCTCGTGCTGTGCTAATGAAACGTCAACAAATGTTGCGGAAGAACGTTGGTGATGACCCAGAGTGGCGTGCTGGACCCGAGCAGCGCGTTGATCTCATGGACGTGCCCAAGGGCAAACAGCCGTCATCTGGCCCTGTACGACGCGACCAATTGACGAACGGGAACCTGGGTACTGTCGGGGCTGCGGCTGGCAAGTTTGCTGAACCGCTACTGGTACCGCCTGAACACTGGAGGCAGCAGCAATCTTCGGACCGCGCGAAAGCACGCCGCCGAGACTTCGACGACGACCATTCAATGTCATCCTCGGATGTCCACAGCATCAGTCGAATGTCTTCCATATCTTTTGCTACAGTGGATAGCGATCCCGGGCCTTCTGCGCGGCTGAGGAATCGACCTAGTCTGTTCGGTATCAGTCGGATGACTTCGAGGTCGTCACTGCGAACTTCCTTTGACGACTTCCCGCCCTCGGCTCGTTCTTCCAATTCCTTCTCGCTGGAAGGTCAACTTGCGCACGATTTCCGTACGCAAGCTTCAGTTACGTCGCATATGTCTGGCAGCGTATCGCCCCCGCCTCTCCAAATGCTTAGTCTTTCCCCTTCCATGTCACCATCACTATCACCCTCACCTCCATGGCTTCATCTGCAACAACAGAAGGATGATCTACTATATCGAACACAGTCTCCTCCTTTCCTTGCAATATCTCCTCGATTCCCTCATTCAAGCGGCGGACCACATAGTCCACTGGATCTAAATGGTCTACCGCCACTACCGCCAACTCCATACAGTCCATCAAGTTCGTATGGTTATCCATCGAGTACGGGGCATACGCCTAAATCATCCAAATCCGCTATTAATCCGATGTTCAAAGTGGTGAGTTACAAGTGGGACACAACGCCTGGTCTGGTCCCTAACAACCCTAAGCAGGCTCCCGCGCCGCCACCGCCTCCAGTACCTCCACTGCCGCCGTCTTCTGGTGGTAATCAACTATCGTCACCTAATGCCCTTCCTCCTTTCTCCCAGTTGGAAGCAGTGGCAGGCGGAGGAGAATATCCACCACTCTCTCCTATGGTTTTCACAGCGCCAGAAGACTCATGATCTTCGGTTGACCACACTCGTTAGCTTTCTTTTTTACCTCTCTTCGACTTTCATTATTTTTCGTTTTCTTTCGGTCTTGTTCCACGTCACAATCATCTTCTCCTTTGCAAGTCAACGAACCAGCATCATTCATTAGTACCATCGCACCCAGGAGGTTGTATCTCGTGGCATACACATAATGAACTCTTGGCTCCAGCCTCTGTTTCTACTCACATTTCCTTACTATTCGTAATCTCTCGTGTCGTCTTTTTCACCTCCCCGTACCATACTCTATCTTTTTCTAGTTGCACTATCCAAAGCCGGAAGCTACGTATAGTAGTAGACAGACAATGTGTATTTTTATGCTCTCCGCCTTTGCTTCGCAGCGGGTCAGGAGGGTCGGACAACAGTAATCAGACACGGATTTAAAAGAGAATCGTGGCTGGATATGGCGATGTCCCTCGGACTACCCAGCTCCTGCATGGTAAAACGAAGAGCCGGTTTGACAGATCATTCACACTCGAAATCAGTCACAACAGTGTTTGAAGTTCTAAGTTCTCTATTGTGTAATGACAACGATATGGGGATGACTATCAATGGTGGTGATGAGGATCTTGCTCGAACCGGATTCCACTGTGAGCAACGAACCAAGTCAGTCATGAGTTGTGACGGCATACTGAATGAAAGGAAGAACACGTACCAATACCTGCAAAGACAAGCGGCAAATAGGGAGGCAAGTCAATCACTTCTGTTCAGAAGGTAAGATAGCGACGGATTTACATACCCGCAAGGACGAGGGCCAGGTTGATCCTGTCGAATTGGGTGTCAGTAACCAAGGTGCGATAAACATAAATGCAAGAGAGCAACAGCCGCTATTGCCACGGTAAAGCGTCGCAACGCCTTTTCATTTACGGAGAGTAATAACTCACCAAGTTGATGTAAATTTTGGGGTGACCCAACGGACCTCCTCCTATTTCCAAAAGAGATCAGATGAGCAAGAAGTATGGAGCAGGAGCACTGAATGAGAACTGGGGTACGGGACGAACCTCCGTCACAAACGGCCTTCCTTCCCTGGACAAGTCGTATAGGCTCTTGAGCAACGAGCTCCATCGCACTCAGCGGGTTGGGCTGCAACGCCATATCTGTCTGCTCGAAGCGTGGGCCAGAACCTGGGCCGGGGCGAGGATTCTGAGCAGTCGACCAGGTGGTGGCGAAGTTGGGCGATTGCTGCAGAGTGAGATCCCCCTTCTTTTCGTTGGAAATGGCAGCGTCATTGGCCTTAATAGCCGCAGCAGAGGTGGTCGAAGTTGAGGCAGGTCTCGAAAGAGCCTTCAAGGCATTGTTGATGCGGGGAAGGGCGCGACGGCCGAGCATGGTGAAGGTTGCGGTGCAGAAAGTCGTTCTTCGTCGGACGGAGAATGTCCTTCCTATTTTGGAAGGCGGCATTTCCGCTTCAGTCCGCTCGTCCAAAACTCAAATCACAGGCTTTCCAAGTCATGCGCACTCTCTATCATTCAACCTTTGAACGAATCGGAAAAATATTATATTCTACAGGTATGATACAATGACTTTGTTGTACTTTTACAGATGACTTGAAATGAAAAATGTAATGTTAAAAAATCAACTATCTACGCTCAGTCCATCTCCTCGATCTCAATGTCGGCATCGTCATAGTCATCCTCGTCCACATCCATATCACCTGTGGCTTCGTGGTTGGGAAGAACATTCAGGCGGTTGTGGGGCCCGTCAAACCTGACTCGCACCGTCTCGTTGTCCAGCACACGGCCGGACAGCAGGAGAATCGACAACGGGTTCAACAGCTCGCTTTGAATGGCACGATTGAGCGGTCGAGCTCCATAGGCCGTGGAATAACCGACAGACATGAGATACTGCTTGCTCTCCGTATCAAGGTCGAGCTTGATCTTCCTGTCTGCCAACCGGGCCTCAACCTCTTTCAGACGGATGTCAACAATCTTGAGAATGTCTTGGTGTGACAGAGCGCGCTATGGAGTATATGTCAGTCATGGTACTCGGGTTATGATATAAATAAGAAAGGGGTAACTCACGAAGATGACAATGTCATCAATACGATTGATGAACTCTGGAGGGAAATGTCCTTTGATAGCACCCATGACTAGTTCTTTGGTGACTGGTTGAATAGGTCCTTCGGGCATCTCGTTGAGATATGCTGCGCCTAGGTTTGAGGTCATCAGAATCACAGTGTTCTTCATATCAACGATGCGGCCTTGACCGTCCGTCAAACGGCCATCGTCCAGGACTTGTAGGAAGAGGGTGATGAACTCCCGACACGCTTTCTCGATTTCATCGATGAGGATGATAGAGTAAGGCTTGCGGCGAATGTACTCCGTGAGCTGACCGCCAGCATCGTAACCAACATAGCCTGGAGGAGAGCCGATAAGACGAGAGATGGAATGCTTCTCCGAATACTCGGATGCGTCGACCCGAATCATGGTGTCAGGCGAGTCGAATAGAAGGGTTGCGAGCTAAAGATGAGAAATGGTTAGAATCACAAGGATACAAGGAATAAGAATCGGAACTTACTGTCTTCGCCATGAGAGTCTTACCCGTACCAGATGGTCCAGCCATGAGGAAGCTAGCGACTGGTCTGTTGGGGTTCGAAAGTCCACTGCGTGACAGACGAATCGCATTTGCGACTGCCTTCACCGCATCCTGCTGGCCTACAACGCTTTTAGAGAGAACCTTCTCCATACGGAGTAGCTTCTCTTTCTCTGTAGTCACAAGACGAGTGACGGGGATGTTCGTCCACCTCCCAACAATCTCAGCAATCTGGTCTGGGGTCACCATGTCTTGGCTGCTACCTGATGCTGCCTCTTCAGCCGCCTTCTTCTCCTCGAGCCTCTTGAGACGGTTCTCGAGATCGGGCAAGGCGTAGTACCGCAAGTCGGATGCTGTAGCGAGATCATACCTGGAATCGGAATTAGTAACTGATTTCGAGATAAGTAAGAGGGGATGAATGGAACTAACCGTCTTTCAGCCTCTTCTGCTTTCGCCTTGAGTTCATCGATCTTTCGTCTAACCTCGTTGACCGCTTCCCCGCGTTTCTTCTCGTTCTCGTAAGCAGCTTTGAGAGGTTGTAACTTCTCGTCGACCTCGGAAATGGCTTTACGGGCAATCTGCAACCGCTCCTTACTAGCAGCATCCTTCTCGCGCTCTAGCGCGTGAATCTCAACCTCTAGTTCAAGCTTCTTGCGTTGCAGCTTGTCGATCTCTTCTGGCTCGGTTTCGCGAGTAACTCGGACGCTAGAATTTGCGGATGGTCAGAATCAATTTTATAAGATTGTGATGTAAGCCAAGAGCAAACTTACCTAGCACAAGCCTCGTCCACTAGATCGATGGCAGAATCTGGCAAGCGTCTTGAGGTGAGGTATCGATGAGCCAAGGTAGCGGCAGTGATGAGAGCGCCATCGAGAATACGAACACCGTGGTGTACTTCGTACTTCTCCCGGATACCACGGAGGATGCTGATAGTTTCAGCTACGGAAGGCTCGTTCACGATGACTTGAGCGAATCGTCGTTCGAGAGCTGGGTCGGTTTCGATGTACTTGCGGTACTCGGCTAGGGTGGTCGCACCGATACACCTGAGCTTGCCGCGGGCAAGGAGAGGCTTGAACAGGTTTCCAGCGTCCATGCCTCCGCCTTCTGCTCCCCGGCCAGCCATGATCAGGTGCAGCTCGTCGATGAAGAGGATGACTCCCGGGCCGCCGTCTTCTGCTGCCTTCTCTACTTCGTTCAAGACTGCCTTGATGCGTTCTTCGTATTCGCCCTTGAACTTGGCTCCTGCCATTAGCGCACCCATGTCCAGGGAGTAAAGGCGCGCGAGGAGGCTAGCAGGAACGTCGCGTTTGACGATACGTTGCGCAAGGCCTTCAGCGATGGCTGTCTTTCCGACACCAGGTTCACCTATGAGAACTGGGTTATTCTTCGTCCTATTAATAAGTCAGCGACATGAGGTAAAAAGAACTTGGAAAATGACATACCTTCGGCACAGAATACGAATGGCACGGCGAATCTCGTTATCACGGCCTATGACTGGGTCGATCTTGCCTTCCTCTGCCAGAGCAGTGAGGTCGATGGCATATTTCTGGAGTGCGTCAAAGCCCTGTTCGGCCGTCTTTGACTCTACACGTCGGTTTCCGCGAATCTGCTCGATTGCAGTCTTGAGAGTGGCTTCGGTCAGGTTGTTCTCCTTCAGGACAGCCTGGATCGTAGAGTCTTTGATAAGTGCGAGAAGGATGTGATCTTGGGCGATGTAAGAGTCGTGCATGGTTTTCTGGAGTGCTTGTGCATCGCGTAGAACTTTCAAGGATGCCGATGAAAAGGTAGTTTCATCAGGCGGGGGGCTCTGAGCTGGTAGACGGACGATAAGCTTTTGGACTCCTCGTTTGATAGCGACCTAAAAATAATATTAGCACTGTGTAGGGTACTAAAGACTGATTCAAACGCACTGGGTCTCCTCCTGCTCTAGAGACTACCGATGCGAATAATGGAGCGCCTCCAGATTGTGCTGGGGGGCCTCCTGGCACTTCTGTACTTGGAGATGCACCTTCATTGAGAAGTGTGAAGGCTATGTGGGCCGGATGGACTGAAAAATATAAATTAGACAGGCTCAAAAAATCAAATGCTATGACACTGCTCACCTTGTGCATTCGCATAGTCCTTGGCCAATTGTATGGCGTCACTGAGAGATTGTTGTGTCTTGTCGGTGAAATCCATGTTGCTCGCCATAATGGACGGTAAGAGAGAGAGTTATGAGCGGAATGTGACTTGCAAGAGGTTATATATGTGTGTGTTGGAGAGAACGTTCGAGAGTGGAGACGAGTGGTCTAGAATACAAAGTGCGACTACAACCTTCGCGGTCGCTGGAGAATATTCTGGGTGACTGCAATATGACATCACTTTCATTCTAAATAGGGAACAAGCAGTGCCAGACGGTTTGTTCTTTCGTTCTTGTCTTTCCGCGCTAATGGGTCACTTCTCTCGTAGATCGAGCGTGCACGATGTCAACGCAGGAGGACAGGAGAAGGATGGACAAGGTCGGGGAACAACACAAGTGACGGGCCGGTACTTTGGCATAGGCACGTGACATGTCCAATTATGGAATCCACCTCTCCGTAGGCGTGCGGCTGTACCCCAACGTCCACCATTTCACAAGTCAACTTTGCGCCTTCCAGTCAATGAGGTCCTGACGTACATACTACCTCGTACTCGACCCACAGCGCCTTCACAGGCATATCGCAAGCGAGACCCTATGTTTTCAGACAACGTCGTTTCCATACCCCTTGGCATCACCATCGGCCTTCTTGCGTCATTCGTTCAATCGCTAGGGCTTACAATCCAGAGAAAGAGTCATGTTCAGAACCAGGCATTACCGGAGCATCGTCAACGCGTTGAGCACAGGAGACCGTACGTTCTTTCCTCTCAATCCCGTTAACTTGGCTTACGATGGGTGGGACGACAGGTTATGGTTGCTCGGTTTCGCCATATTCATATCGTCCAATATCCTAGGTTCTCTGGTCCAGATTGCATCACTCCCTGTCGTCATTCTTGCACCTTTGGGTGCGGTCTCATTGCTATGGAACGCCTTCTTCGCCCGCGTACTCCTGGGAGACGTGTTCTCGCCATGGATGATCCTTGGTACCATCTTCATCGCTGGCGGCGCCGTGCTGATAGCATTCTTTGGCATCGTACCCGAACAAACGCGCTCTCTAGAGGACCTCCTCGAACTCTTTAGACGCCCAACATTCGTTGTTTATTTTTCTCTTCTAGGATTCATCGTCATCGTTTGTCTTGCCATCGTGAGTGTGGAGATGTCATTCACGCTGTGTGTTAGGCTAACCATTCCGCAGACCCATATTACTGAATTCTCCCTGTCTCGACGAATCGCCAATGCGTTCCCCCCAGACTCAGCGTCTTCAATTGATCTATCGCCTCCAGCCGTTAATGTCAACCTCCCGACTCATGCGACCAATCTGACCACTGGCTTGACCGAGGAGATAAATGATACGACATTAGCAACAGAGCGAACTCCTCTTCTCGACCGTAAATCGGGAACTTCGACTCCCACATCCACCAACGGCAAGACACCGGTTGATCCAACCCTAGTAGCCATCAATCGCACACGTCTATGGGTGGCCATTTCCTACGCATCCTTCTCCGGCATTATATCCGGGATGTGTCTATTATTTGCGAAGAGTGGTGTTGAGCTACTTCTCCTCACTTTGAAGGGACATAACCAATTTTGGCGCTGGGAGGCGTGGATGCTTGTTGTGGGTTTAGCGGCGTTTGCCCTCCTTCAGCTTTGGTATCTCCACAAGGCGCTCATTCTGGCCGATCCAATTTTAGTTTGCCCTTGTGAGCCATATATCTACTTTGTGTTGACTATGGGCTAACTCTCTCTAACAGCTGCCTTCTGCCTTTATAACCTCTCGTCGATTGTTAACGGACTGGTTTATTTTGACCAGTTCGCACTCATCCCCCCTCTCCATCTCGGGCTCGTCTCGCTAGGCATTGTCGTACTTTTAGGAGGTGTTTGGATTGTCAGCATTCAACCTGGAAGCACAGACGCAGCCGATTGGAATGACGAAGGGAGCGAGTACACGGATGAAGGTTCCCCGATTTTTGCTGAACGTAGCGAAGAGGAGGACTCGAGAGCAGCAGAGACTGTACCCTTGACAAACCAGTCATCAACGAAGCGATCGTCCAAACCACGAATTCCGATTATACCAATGGACCGCGAGACGCGGTCTGAATCGAGTGTGCCGAATATTATGCCAATAGGGCAAGTCTTCGAAGATCAGCTGTCCGAGTCGCCACAGCCTAAACGACCCAGAGCAGAAACGTCCGCGCTGTATCCCGAAATACGATCGCCTTCACATAAATCACGACGGCGGCCCACTGTGGATGCGCGTCTGTCTTCTGGGTCGTCGCAGCTAGTCTCGCACGGACGTACCTCGACACAACCTCACGCGCATACACTCACCCATTCACACTCACATTCGCACTCACACACCCCTCTCTCTCCGCCCCTCAGCACAGTGCCAATGCTCGGAGCTGGTTTCCAAATTGGCCTCTCACCCGTCAGTCCTGGATTTACCATTCTCCCGCTCGACCGTACAGGCAGACGACGAACGAGTGGGATTGGGATTGGGGGCCCAGCGTTTGCTGATGTTGTTAATGAAACTATGGGTGCTGGAGGTAGCGGTGGGGCATCGAGGAGGAGGAGGACGGTTAGTGAGGGCGAGGTTGTTGCTGAGGTTGCGGCAAGGAGGAGGAGAAGTGGGGGGTTAGACGAGGATGTAGAAGGTGTTGGGGCTGGGGGAGCTGGTGATGTTGACGGTGCAGAGGCTGATGCGACGACGCGCACGCTGCATGATGGTGAGCTTGGCGGTGGATTGAGAAGGTGGCAGTGGTTGAGGAGAGTGTTTACGCCGGGAAGTGGGAAGGATAAGGATAAGGACTGAGTACTAGCTGTGTTCATGGACTATAATTTTTCACGGTGGTATAATAATCTAGGAATCTGCAAACTCATTTTGGACATATACACTTTAAATCTTTGGGCGCACATGAAGCCGCTCAATGATATCGATAACTTTTCTATGACACACAATTCCGCAATTTGAAGGCGGATATGGTTTTGCCGCGTGAATGCTGATCATGATTAAATGTCAACTTTTCGGCGCCGAGTTTTGCCAACCGCTGTAGATCCTTTCAGTCTCTTCATCAGAGCTTGAAGTCGGGTGCTATGCTTCATGTTATGTAATGATGAAAATATTAGCAGCAATTGTAGTGGACGAAATTCAATTGTGTAAGAGAACTCAGAGAGCAATCTAGAGCAATGTCCTGCAACGTCACATCAAGAAATAGAGTGGAAATTTGGGTAAAAGCACCTCCGAGCACATGCAACACACTTTAAATATTGACGCCGGTGGGTCATAAGGTCCGTTGATTCCGATCGTTCGCTAAGAGAAGAGAGACAAATTTTAGTAGCTGCTATATGTAGCTTAAAGCGACAGAAATATTTGAATTGCTTCAAGTCACCTTCCAGACCTGAGGCACAGAATAAAGTTGCGTGAAGTCAAGCGAGAAGTTCGGACCTCGCTAGCACCTGCATCCTGCCAAACGCTCTGTGGTTATGTCATTTAGGTGGCCTGTCGCTATGGGCTCAGACACATAACGGCATCAGCTGTGGGAAGATCAACAAAGCCCTCACAGAAGGCTTAGGCTTCCCAGGAACTATTCCCGCCGCCCTTACTAAATTAGGTAATTCGTATATATACGGTTCAGAAAGGTGGCGTAGAAGCGCCTAGATATGTTCGCACTCCTGAAAGCCCACAACAATGGGGAGCTGAGCCCACACTGCTACTCTGTACTCGTACACAGAGTTAGATAAGGCTGACCAAAAATACTGTGACCGGTCAGGGCAGATGTTTGTTGATCTAATCCCAAGATCCCGCCCTCCACGTGATCGCGTTCTTGCACTTTGCAAAGGCTAAACAAGAGTTGAGTCGAGGCTTTTTGGGTTGGGACACACGAGGCTACGAAGGACTTCTGCTGTATATCGCCCGCAACATGTCAATGCGCAGGCAAGCCGGCCTTGAAGTGAAAATGGAGGCCGCTGCGTTATTTGTGGAGCGGTAAGCGAAGGGCAGACGGATATGGATGTGCCCGAAAACAGCCCTGAGTTGGTGATATGTTTTGGTCTGGCGAAAAAACCGCCAACGAACTGGGTGCCCTCTCTCTCCTCCGCCCTCGATCATGTTTTGACTGCAGCCTAGCAACTCTCCATCCTCCCCTCCGCAAGCACACACTCGTTCATCACACACATATCCTAACTACCATCCGAATAGTACTATGGCTGCCGTACAAAGACGGCCAGGCATCCCGGCAACTGCGGTCGCTGCAAGCCCTATGCCAATATCCAAGTCTCGCTCAGACCAGTCATTCGATACCCTCAAGCGGTCGCGCTCAACAGCCAACAAGTCGAGCGGCCAGCGCTTAGACCCAAAAAAGGACATTGGTCGGCCTTCGGTCTCAGGCACTCAGGATCCTGGCAGCCCGATCATTAATATCTCAGTTCAGAACAACCTTCTCTCTGCAACCACCACCACCGAGCCCCCTAGTTCGTCAGAGCACGACCCTGCCCTCGCAGACGAGCTCGACTACATCACCGTCATTACCCCCGCCATCTCTTCTCCTAACGCTCTTTCCGCCTCACGCCCAGATAAGGCGTCCAGGATACTCGGCATCAGGCATCGTAAAAGTATGGAGCCCATTCCTGCTTCGACACGCAATTCTATTGTGTCAACTCGTTCATTACGCGACGCAACACCCCAAGTGTCCCATGTACCGACTCTACCGCTCACATCTCTCTATGTCGTGTCTGGTCTACCAAAATCACCCCATACATGGACCCTCGCAGACCCCGACTCAGTATTGGGGTTGCATCACAGCGACAGCGCTGTGAACCGCTGGTGGAGGCCAGAGGTCTTGGGAAGCACCGTAAGTCCAGGTGCCGGAGGGGGAAAGAAAAAGAAACGTGGCAAGAATGAAGAAATTATGAAGGGCGCTGGGGCCCTCAGCAAACAGGAAGTGGGGAAAATGTTATCCAAGGCGCTTAAGGTGAGTTGTGAAACATCAAAATTATTTTCACGAGGCTGATGGAAATCTCTCAAGCTTTCGTTTACACGCGAGGTCGAAGTCATCGCCTCCACCCTTCAACCGGCCTCGACTATTCACACATTCACTTTTACCCTTCCTGCACCTAATACGCCACTGGCACCCACACCCTCAGGCGACCTCCTACGCGCGTCTGTGCTCTCTAACGGTGACAACCGATCATCTGCGGCGACATTCAATTATCCCTACAGCGACGACCCCTTTGCTCGCCCATCTACAGCTTATTTAGGCCCGCCCAGCTTTTTAGGCCATAGTTCTCACAACGCCCCTGCAGGTGGCTCTGGCAACAACACTAGTGACATAAACCAGCCAACAGGGAACACTGTCACCTATCATGGCGTGTGCTTGACCGTGTGGTCTCATGCAGATGCGGAGAGGAGTACGGCTATTCGGCGGACCCTTGAGGCGGGCAGGTCGCGCAAGGAGAGTGCACAGTCTGCGATGACGGCCCGGTTGAAGAATTTGAGGGCGGATGTTTCGGGTTCTACGAGTGATACCCAGGATCCTACATCTCAGGCGAGGAAGAATGCTAAGCGGAGCTCTCGTGGTCCTTGGGCGGATGTGGAGACGGATGGCGAAACTGAAGCTGAAGGTGCCATGAGCGAGAGCGATTTTGAGATTGCTAGCACTATCGGGCATGGCCCAGGCGAAAGCACCCTTTTCCTGCCTGGAGATACTGTCTTCTGGCTTCCATATGCACTGAGTGAGTATTCAATAATTGTTAACTCATATTTAGTTACTGACGCAACTTGTAGCTCTCGTTTCTCGTCATCCGGTCTACGACCTTATGCGAGACTACCTCACTCTTTCCTGGGCTCGTTTCTCCAAGGACGTCCAATCACATACCCTCCAAATCTCCAAGATTCTTGCACACCCCGCTCCTCGTGCAGGTGACCTGATTAAACTCGATGCCAGCCCCAAGACCGATGGCAGCGACTCCAACTTGGAGGTCATCGCTCGCTTCCCTGGTGGCCTAGACTTTGGACGTGGTTTAGTTGATATCAACTTTACTATGTGGCCACTCTTTAAGTGCCTAAATATTGATAACATATTGACTATATGCGAGGTATGTCCGTCGAATATCTAAGTATATGCGCTCGCTAACTTGAGTTTTCGTAGATCGCACTTGCGCCTACCGGTAGAATTCTTTTCTTCTCTAGATACCCTGCGATGCTCGGCGTAGGTTCCCTTGACATTACTTAATTGAATAAA
>Ga0247741_1000905_pt1 | contig 16278 bp, 14 predicted proteins | sample UWRJL213509R2_FD_180945 | JGI IMG/M metagenome (GOLD analysis project Ga0247741, IMG submission 180945) | Plant litter microbial communities from Arlington Agricultural Research Station in Wisconsin, United States - UWRJ-L213-509R-2 | ecosystem: Environmental > Terrestrial > Plant litter >... | reverse complement strand
GCCTTGCGGTCATCCGTCTGCAGCGGCTCGGGGTCGGGCCGGCGCTCGGAGTCTTTGAGAAACAGGCGCATTAGACGGCGACCGTGACGCTGTGGGCGACCACGTACTCGATGCAGCTGACCAGCTTGCGCACGTCATCCGGCTCGATCGCGGTGAAGGTGGCGACGCGCAGCTGGTTGCGGCCGAGCTTGCGGTACGGCTCGGTGTCGACGATGCCGTTGGCGCGCAGGGTCTTGGCGATTGCCGCGGCGTCGATGTTGTCATCGAAGTCGATGGTGACGACCACCTGCGAGCGGTGCGCGGGGTTCGCCACGAAGGGCGTCGCGTAGTCCACCGTCTCGGCCCAGTCGTAGAGAACGGATGACGACTCCTTCGTGCGCGCGTCGGCCCAGGCCAACCCGCCGTTGCCATTCATCCACTCGATCTGGTTCTCCAGCAGCAGCAGCGTGGCGATCGCCGGGGTGTTCAGCGTCTGCTTGAGGCGGGAATTGTCGACCGCGTTCTTGAGGCTGAGGAACTCGGGAATCCAGCGGCCACTCGCGTGGATCTGCTCCACCCGCTCGATGGCTGCGGGGGAGAACAGGCCGAGCCAGAGTCCGCCGTCGCTGGCGAAGTTCTTCTGCGGGGCGAAGTAGTACACGTCGGCCTGCGAGGAGTCGAAGTCGACTCCTCCCGCGGCGCTGGTCGCGTCGATGACGGTGAGCGCGTCGGCATCCACTCTCCTGACCGGCGCCATGACGCCGGTGGACGTCTCGTTCTGTGGCCAGGCGTAGACGTCGATGCCGTCGAGGATCTCGACCTCGCTGCGCGAGCCGGCCGGGGCGTTCACGATGTGCGGTGCCTCGAGGAAGGGCGCGGCGGCGGCCTGGCCGAACTTGGCGCCGAACTCCCCGAAGGTGAGGTTCTCGCTGCGCTGGCGGATGAGGCCGAAGGCGGCGGCATCCCAGAAGGCGGTCGAGCCGCCGTTGCCGATGACGACCTCGTAGCCGTCGGGCAGGCGGAACAGCTCGCCGAGACCGGCCTGCACGCGACCGACGAGGTTCTTCACCGGCGCCTGGCGGTGGGAGGTTCCCATGATCTCGGCGCCCGGGCCGGCGAGGTAGGCCAGCTGCTCGGGGCGCACCTTGGACGGGCCGCAGCCGAAACGTCCGTCGAGGGGCAGCAGTTCAGCGGGAATCGTCACGTCGGGCATGTGCAAAGTCTATTCGCGCCGCCGCCCGCATTACGGCGAGCGGATGCTCGGCACAGGTTAGGCTAGCCTGACATGCTTTTCGGCGCGCGAGGAGGCGACAATTACCGATCTCATCGACACCACTGAGATGTATCTGCGGACCATCTACGAGCTCGAGGAAGAGAACATCTTCCCCCTGCGCGCGCGCATCAGCGAGCGTCTCGGCCACTCCGGCCCGACCGTCTCGCAGACCGTCGCCCGCATGGAGCGCGATGGCCTCGTCGTGGTCGAAGGCGACCGCCATCTCGCGCTGACCGACGAGGGTCGCTCGAAGGCCGTGCACGTGATGCGCAAGCACCGTCTCGCCGAGCGTCTGCTCGCCGACGTGATCGGGCTCGACTGGGCGCTCGTGCATGAGGAAGCATGCCGCTGGGAGCACGTGATGAGCGAGTCGGTGGAGCGCCGCATCATCGAGATGCTCGAACACCCCACGCAGAGCCCCTACGGCAACCCGATCCCCGGACTCGAGGAGCTGGGGGATGCCGGCGCCGGCAACTTCAGCGACGGCGTCGTGAACATCGTCAACTACGTGCTCGGGGCGGTCGGCCCGGTCAAGGGCACCATCCGTCGCCTCGGCGAGCCCGTGCAGTACGAGGTCGAGTTGCTCGAGCAGCTGCGCGCCGCGGGCGTCATGCCCGGGGCCAAGGCGAGCTTCTCGCGGGCCGGCTCCTATGTGCTGGTGCAGGTCGAGGGCATGGAGGATGGCATCGAGCTGCCCAACGAGGTGGCCATTCACGTGTATGTGGGTATCTAGCTACTCCATTAACGCTCGGTAACAGGCTGGCGGCCTCGGGCATCCGGTGACCCTTTGTGGGTTACCCTGTAGGCACTTGCAATTCTGAGAGTCGTATTTCGGGAGAGCCCCATGTCGAGTCGATGCACCATCCAAACCACGGATGCGCGCTTCGACTGTGCCATAGGGCGCGGAGAACACTGCGCGGTCTTCATACCCGCGCGCACCATCTAGGCACTGTCCACCCGGACAGTGCCTTTTTTGTTCCCTACCTCCCGCTTTCAGAAGAACCAAGGTGCATCGATCAGCCCGCAAGCCGTGCGGGCTTCGTCGAAAGGATGAGAATGCGCACGCTGGTCCTCAACGCGGGCTTCGAGCCCCTCGCCGTGGTGTCGTTCAAGCGAGCCCTGGTGCTCGTCATGAATCAGAAGGCGACGATCGTCGCGGCGGATGCCGAGCATCCGGTCTGGGGGTCGAGCGGCTCGTACGATCGCCCGTCGGTCATCCTGCTCACGCGCTACGTGAAGATCCCGTCGTCGCGGCTGATTCCGGTGTCACGCCGTGGCGTGTTGCGTCGGGATGCCAGCCGCTGCGGTTATTGCGGAGGCTCGGCCAACACGATCGACCACGTGCTGCCGAGGTCGCGCGGGGGAGCGGACAGCTGGGAGAACCTGGTGGCCTGCTGCCTCAAATGCAACAACGTGAAGGGCGATCGCACCCCGGGCGAGATGGGCTGGAACCTGCGCTTCCGCCCGCGTGCCCCGCACGGCACCTCGTGGCTGGTGCGCGGGGTCGAGCGTGCGGAGCCGCACTGGGAAGAGTTCCTAGCCCCCGCCGCCTAACGCTGGTTGAGTAGCGCCCGAGCTTGCGAGGCCGCGTATCGAAACCCGCCCGCAAGGTTCCTTGCAATTCGTTAGCTACCAGACAATTATCGTTAGGTAGCAAACAATCGCAAAGGATGTCAGATGACTCACTCACGCATCGCGCTCGTCACTGGAGCCAACCAGGGCGTCGGGTACGAGGTGGCCAAGGCGCTTGTTGCCGACGGCGCCACCGTCTATCTCGGATCCCGCGACTACGACCGTGGAGTGGTCGCGGCGCAGCAGCTGGGCGCCATCCCGATCCAGATCGACATCACCGATGCCGCATCCATCGCTGCCGCGGCCGAGCGGATCAGAAGCGAACAGGGGCGGCTCGACCTGCTCGTGAACAACGCTGGCATCTCGAACACTCGACGCGCGGCCGCCTCGCCCGAGCAGCTGGCCGACCCTCGGTTTCTCGAGGAGTATGCGAACGCGGGCAAGGCCAGCCGCGCATCCCTCGATGAGATGCGAGCCGTCTGGGACGTGAACGTCTTCGGCACCCTCGCCGTCTATCAGGCGATGCTGCCCCTGTTGCGCGACGGGGTGGATGCGCGCATCGTCAACGTCTCGAGCGGCCTGGGCTCGCTGACGGCAAACGCCGACCCCGACTCTCCGTACCACTCGATGTTCGGCGTCATCTATCCGGCATCGAAGGCCGCCGAGAACGCCGTCACCCTCGCGATGATGGTCGAGCTCGAGGGCACCGATATCAAGGTCAACCTCGTCTCCCCGGGCTTCACCGCGACGAATCTGAACAACTTCACGGGAACCGAGACTGTCGAGGACGGGTCGCGGGAGGTCATCCGTGTCGCCCGTCTCGGGCCGGATGGCCCGTCGGGTACCTTCACCCGGTGGGAAGGCGCACCGATCCCGTGGTGACGGGCCCGTTTGACAGAACGTTTGCGGGCTAGCTAACTGGTCAGGTGAGCAGCGATGAGATCGGTCATGAGGGCGTCGGTGCGTGGGCGAAGAGGTACTACTTCACCTACCGCGAGGCGCTCGAATCGGCCCTGCGGCCGTTCGGGCTCGGGTCGACGCAGTGGTACGTGCTGTACCAGCTCGCGAACGGCGGCCCGACGATGCAACGCGACCTCGGGCAGATGCTGAAGCTCGAGCGTGCGACCCTGAGCGTCGTCGTCGCGACCCTCGTGCGCAAAGGCCTGATCGAGCAGGCCCCGGGAGCAGACGACCGACGGCAACGGATGCTCGAGCTCACCCCCGCGGGAACCGAGCTCTGGGTGAGGCTGCCCGACCCGATCGCCGAGATCCGCTCGATCGCCTTCGGGCCGACGAGCGCCGCCGACGCCGCCACCGCGATTCGTGTGCTTCGGGAGGCGACCCAGCGTCTCACCGAGCATGTGGGTGATTCTCCGCCGCCTGTTCGGTGAGCGGAGTACCGTCCGCCGCATGCCCCAACGCCACGTCTTCACCGGCCGAATAGCCGGCCTAGGCACAACCTCAGGCGTGCGCCTAGTAATAGGAATGTGGGCAACAACCCCGTTCGGCCCCTTCGCCGACGTCATGCTCGAAGAGCCCGGCGGTCACCGCATCCTCCTGGCCCCGACCGACGAGATCGCGGATTTCATCGCCACGACCTACACCTTCGACGAGGTCCGAGTCGCGCCGGTGACCTTCCGCCGAACCGCCGCCGGCGTCACCCTGTCGGCCCCACGCCTCTCCCTCACCTTCGGCGTCGGCGGCATATCCCCGCTCGGCCGCCTGCTCCGAATAGTCCCACCAGCCTTCGCCGCCAACACCACCTGGCTCCGCGCCATCGACCCGGTTGCCCGCCTCCTGGTCCCCGGCGTCCGCACCGCAGGCTCCGCCAACGCTGGCCGCCGCGAGTTCTACGGCGTGACCCGAGCCCGCACGATCACGGATGCCGCGGCCACGTGGCAAGACCGCGACCTGGGCTCGCTCGCGCCCCTTTGGCCCCCGGTCCGCTTCGGCTTCTCCAGCGCTCCGGCTTCGCCGCAGATAGTAGATGTGACGACGACCATCATGAGTTAGATGTCACGACGACCATCGTGGGTTACACGACGACCATCGTGGGTTAAAGACAGAGCCGGTCTCTGAAGGTGTAATCGCCATCTCGCGACAACCCAACCAACGCCTCTTCAGGTCTGATGCAGGGCTTCACGAGATCGAAGATCGAGCAACGCCGCAATTTGAATCGAAGTTTTGTGGATTTTTCGCAAAGAAGCACATGAAATTGGCTATTGAGCTAATCTGGGGCAGTGATTCAATCTCAGAGTGTCCCATGCTGATTTCGTTCGCAGTCGAAAACTACCTCTCTATGCGGGATCGCCAGGAGTTCTCTATGGAGCGGGTACACAAGTACTCCGCAGATAAATCGCCAGTGTCGTCGCCGTGGAAACGGGCATCAGTATCAACCGTGGCAGCAATCTACGGATCGAACGCTGCGGGGAAGTCGACTTTCATTAGTGCACTCGCCTTTTTGGGTGACGCTGTGCGAAATAGTTATCGAAGGTGGGAGCCGGACGAGGGCGTTCCAGTAATGCCCTTCAGTTTGGATTCGGGTTCGGCTGAACAACCTACGAACCTTGACATCGAGTTCATCGCTGAGGACGGCGTTGAGTACCAGTATTCAGTAGGTCTATCTGCGTCGAGAGTCACTCACGAGCACCTATACAGCTATCGGACGAACCGCAGGACGATTCTCTTCAACAGGGAGGCGGGGTCTGCGGGGGATGATGAATGGTATTTTGGTCCGAGTTTTCGGGGTCCGGCGACCCAGATACGGGACACAACCAGAGATAATGCTCTCTTCTTGTCGGCGGCTGCAGCCGCCGACAACGCCGTGACCCGCCCCGCGTACAGATGGCTCACAACAGCGCTCCGGGTGTACAACGCTCGTCACTACGAGCACGAGCACAGCCAGTTAATCCGGCGCCTGAATGAGGGCGATCAAAGATTCCGCGATATGCTCACAAACTTTCTGCGGCACGCGGACCTTGGCGTCCAGGCGGTCAGCGTCGTCCGTGAGGAACTAGATTCGGATCGCAGATCTGAGTTGGAACGACTAATTCGGACAGTCGACCCAGACGAAGTTGCGTCGTACGAGGAGGCAATAAAACAGAGCGAGTTTGCGCTCAGTTTGAGCCACCGCGGCGAGCACGGAGAAGTCGCTCTTCCTTTCGAGCTGGAGTCAGACGGCACGCAGGCTCTGCTCTCTTTCGCTTCTATCGCACTGAAAGCGCTGGACTCGGGGGCTGTTTGCGTAGTCGACGAGATCGACACAAGCTTGCACCCTTTGCTCGTCGCCGAACTTGTGAATGTCTTCTCGAATCCGCGGGTAAACGATCGTCAGGCGCAATTGATTTTTACCACCCATGATGTTTCGCTAATCGGGAGGGGTGGCGGAGCCGCAAAGACGCTTGAACGCGATCAGGTGTGGGTCGTTGAAAAGGGCAGAGACGGCGCCTCATCAATCACGGGTATATCGGAGTATCGATCACCGCGGAAGGAAGAGAACCTCGAACGTGGCTACATGACTGGCCGCTTCGGCGGCCTGCCTTCCGTTTCGATAGTGCAGGAACTTCTGCGTGCACGCACCAGTAGCAACAACTTTGACGACGAGGATCAATAGCGTTGGGGCGCAGACCGGTCGCGGCTGAGAGGATTTCCAGGAGTAGTCGAGTGGCGACTAGAGAGCAGCATCTTCGAATTCTGGTTGTCACGGGCGGCGAAAAGACAGAGCCGGAGTACCTTCGTTATCTGAATTCGGCGCTAAATACCTCTGGGGTCAAGATCGAGGTCTCGGAGTCGGGGCGTGACCCGGGCACGCTGGTTCGAGAAGCTGTGCTTCTTGCTAGCAGAGACCGTTCTGAAGCGAGGTCGAGCGGGGACAGATCGAACGTATTCGATACAGTATGGGTTCTGTGCGACGTCGACGATTTTGGACCTGGATTACCTGGGGCCATTCGCGAAGCTGCCGCCAATGACGTGAAGATCGCCCTCTCGAACCCTTGTTTCGAACTTTGGCTCCTTTGGCACCAGCAGGATCAGGGCTACTGCACTACTCCGCAGGTCGAGGCGCAGGCATCGCGCGCGGGTGTGGTGAAAGGCAAGAACAACAAGTCGATTGTGGTCAGCGCCATAGAGGGTAGATTCCGGGATGCGCAAGCTCGATCTAGAGTGAGGCGCTCTCAGCACGCACGAAACGGCGTTGAAGCCCCAGACGATAACCCGTCTAGTGATGTCGACCTGTTAGTTGAATCGTTGATCAACGCCGCCGCAAGAGCCCGGCCCGGATCAACACCGTCCTTCGAGTAGCCACGAGTCAGTTGATTGCAAGGTCGCCCATCGGTGCGGACGAAACGTCAGCTAACGCATGTGGGCAATAGTTATGCGCCAGTAGGCAAGGAACCTTTTCCGAATCCTTGGCGGCTACGGGACGCATCGTCGGATCCGCCAGGGAGCGGGCCAACTTTCGTTTGATCCGTCCGATTAAAATCGCTCACCGATTGCAAAGTGAGCGTGACTGCTACATTTGCGCCATGGCGGAACCCGACGTACACAAGGAGCTTGAAGCCTTTGTGGCCGAGCGTGACTGGAGCCAATTTCACTCGCCGAGCAACCTTGCCAAGAGCATCTCAATCGAGGCTGGCGAACTTCTCGAGTTGTTCCAATGGAGCGACACTGCCGATGAGGAGCGGGTGAGGGAAGAGCTGGCGGATGTCCTGACCTATTGCCACCTGCTTGCCTATCGTCTCGGGGCCGAGCCCGAGGAGCTGATCATGCAGAAGCTCGCTATTACTCGAAATAAGTACCCCGTCGAGAAGTCCCGTGGACGAAGTACCAAGTACACCGACCTTTGAAGTGGTGCGGCTTCCGTTCTCATCGGAATCCGTCAGCACTTGGTCGCAACTCCGAGGCAAGAGCAGCAACTGGCCCGTCGTCTATGTTCTGGACGACCGGCATGCCAAGGGGAAAAGCTCCGCGAGTCGTAAGGTCTACGTCGGCGAGACACTTGGCGCGGTAGGGCGAATGAAGCAGCATCTATCGTCCCCTAGCAAACAAGGGATGACGACTGCCCGGGTCATCATTGACGAGACGTTCAATAAGTCGGTGTGTTTGGATCTCGAGTCTCAACTGATTCAGCTTCTGTCGGGCGACGGCGCCTACGAGGTGCTCAACCTCAATCATGGAGTGGTTGACGCGGACTACTTCGATCGCGAGCGGTATCGAGTCGCTTTCGAGGAGATATTCGCGGAGCTGCGCGAAGAGGGCGTTTTTACCCGGCCCGTGACCGAGATCGTGAACGGCGACCTCTACAAGCTTTCACCCTTTAAGGCGCTGACGGACGACCAAGGCATCGCAGTCGAGTTGATCCTGGAATCGTTGTTAGACGACCTGAAGACCGGCGAGCAAAGTACCTCGGTTATTCAGGGCGAGCCGGGAACAGGCAAGACCGTCGTCGCGATCTATCTTCAGAAGCTCGTCGCAGACATTGCTCGAGGTCGCGACGCTGACGACCCCGACGAGGATTCGCCATATTCTGAGTTTTTCACGTCAGAGAATCAGGCACTGCTGCGCGATTTGCGAGTCGCCTTTGTCATCCCGCAACAGGCGCTCCGGAAGTCAGTGGAGCGCGTGTTCGCGAAGACGCCGGGTCTCGGGAAGGCAAGCGTTCTGTCGCCTTTCGACGTCGGCAAGGCGTCGGAGCACTTCGATTTGATCGTCGTCGACGAAGCGCACCGCTTGAACCAGCGAGCGAATCAGGCATCAGCGAGTCAGAACAATGACTTTTCGCGCATCAACCAATCACTTTTTGGAGCGGATGATTCTTCTAAGACTCAATTGGACTGGATCATTGCGAAGAGCACGCATCGTATTCTCCTGGTGGACCCTGCACAGTCCGTTCGTCCAGCGGACTTACCTCTGGTGGAGGTTGCTCGCATAACCTCGGTAGCCAGGTCGGACAACCGGTTCTTCGCGCTCCGTTCGCAGATGCGAGTCAAGGCCGGCGATGATTACGTCGGTTATGTGCGCGCTGTTCTCGGAGGCGACAGCGAGTTGCGGCCGCAAGCGTTCGAAGGCTACGACCTTCGATTCTTCGATGACCTTCGCGAGATGCGCGAGCAGATAGCCCACCGAAATGAGGAAGTCGGACTCTCTCGCCTCGTTGCCGGATTCGCCTGGCCGTGGAAGTCGAAGAAGAACCGCGACGCTATCGACATCGAAATCGACGGACTCCAACTCCAGTGGAACTCAGTGCAGGTTGACTGGGTCGGCTCTGCGCGCTCTCCCCAAGAGGTGGGCTCGATCCATACTGTTCAGGGATACGACTTGAACTACGTGGGCGTCGTCATCGGCCCCGACCTCCGCTGGGACTCTGAGTTCGGCCGGACACGCTTTGAGCGCAGTTCCTATTTCGACATCAGGGGTAAGCAGAACAACAAGCGCTTGGGGAGGAAGTATCGCGATGACGAATTGCTCGAATACGTGAGAAACATCTATGCGGTGCTCCTAACGCGCGGAATTCAGGGGACCTATGTGTACGTCGCCGATCCAGAACTGCGCGAACACCTCCGTCGGTACTTCTCGCAGACATGGGTGCCGCTCGGTTCTGCAGGCCGCTCCGGCTAAACTCGGACAGCCAGCCTCTGTAGCTCAATGGAAGAGCAGTTCCGTCCTAAGGAAACGGTTGGGGGTTCGAGTCCCTCCAGGGGCACTGTACGTTGAGCCGGGTCATCGGTCATGGGCGATTTGCGACATCAATGCGATCGTGAACGAGCCTCTCCATTGGAGAGGCCTTTCTTATTTGGCCAGCGACCGCGCGCGGGGTCGGTTCGGTAGTTGCCAAGAAGCAAGCACGACACGACAACTCCCGGGCAATCGTCGCGTGGGGTTTTCCTGCGCGGGCCATCAGTCTCTGGGGCGAAAGTCTCGTGACTAAAAGCCGCCGTGATTCAAGGTATTAGTTGGCTTCTTCCAAGGACTGGCGCACGTGAAGAGGGGAAAAGATTGGAACGGTTGTCGGCGTACCGAGCTCACTGATCCATCGCTCGAATCTGTCGCCGGAGATCACTTCGCTCGCATTCCATGTGCGGCCGCGAGTGTATACGGAGAGGTCAATGTCAGCCACATTTCTCGCCGCGTCTTCGATGCTGAGTAGACCCCAAATTACGGATAGGCCGTACTTCGAAAGCGGAGGAACTTTCGCAACATCTCCCATTACTTTGAGCAGCCTCGCGGTCTCAAGTTCGGAGAGTCCATCCGCAATGACCACGCTGCAATTGATGCTCGCGTATCCCGAGCGCGCCGGCTGATAGTTGATTGTCTCGACTTGCATGATGACCGCACGAATTTGCGCGGTCGTGAATCCGGCTCGGAGTATTTGATTTGCCAGGTCCTTCGGGTACTTCAATACCCGCAATTCAAGAAGCCTTTGCGTCATGGCTGTGACAGTGGTCGGTTCCAATTGCTCTGTAGGCTGCTTCGGCACGGATTCCCGAAATAGGCGCACATACTCCGAATTTAGCTCCGTTCCTATCCCGCGACGTCCCTCCAGAGCCGCGCCAGTAATTACCGTGCCGCTGCCAGCGAAGGGATCGAAGACTATGTCATTTTCATCACTGGAAAGTAGGACCATGCGCCTGACAAGCTCAGGCGGGAATGGGCAAGCGTGTCGGAATGCCGAGTTGTCCCAGCTCCCCTGCACAGGAATTGGAATTTCCCAAACATTGTCCGGCGCCATTCCCCAGGGGTTGTGGCGCTCGGGGTACTTGACCCACCAAGACTTGAGGCTGCCTGTGTCGCGAAGCCGATCAACATCGAATGTGTAGGTGTTCGACTTCACGAAGAACAGCACGTACTCGAACCCATTTCGGAGTTTGCCGTGGTGCGACCAAGGCCGAGTTCTGTCCTTCCGCCAGATAATGACTTCCCGGAGGATCCAACCGGCTGATGCGGCTTGTGCTGCTAGCTCGAAGGGTAGTGGGATGAGTCGTGAAGCGCGTTTGTCGTTTCGTCGTTCCATGAGGCTGTCGGCCACCACCCACATGGACCCGTTGTCCAATGTCCAGCGGTGCAGTCCGGCGAAAATGGATCGGCATGACTCTAGATAGTCGTCGTAAGACTGTCCAAAGCCAATCTGATTGTCGCTGCCATAGTCAACAAGCGTCGCGTACGGAGGTGACGTTATCGTGGTCTTGAGGAATGCTTCCCCCTCGGTGCCAGCCGCTGCAGATGCGGAGGCCAAAAAACGATCGACGTCTCGAGCGTCACCTTGGTGCATTGTCCAGATATCGGATTCGCTCCTAAGGGCGGCGACAGGCTCCGACCTCGCGGTGGCAGTACTCACAGATATCCTCCTCCGCAGCGGCGGCCGCGGCTGCAATACAACCCTAACTGGCCAAGCAGACATCGCTTCTGCCGGCGCGGCGCGGAACGCCTGCTATCGGCACGAACGATAACCTGGCGGCTCGGTAGTGACAGATGTTCACTGCGCGGGAGGGGGCCCACAGTGGCAAAGGCGAAGCTGAAAAAGAGGGCCGCGCGAAAGCCCCTCGACCCGGCAGTGCTTGAACAGCGTCGCTTTGCCCGCTTGATCAGAACGATGTTCGCGAATATGGGCTTCACCTACATCGCAACTGAAGGGAAAGAAGCAAAGATCGGGCTCCGAACCGGCGAGATCGATGCGGTCTACGTGCACGAAAATGTCTTGCTCGTAGTCGAAGACACGACCAGTTCTAGGGCCTTCGATCATGCAAAACACAAGAAACTCTTCGCTGAGCAGATACTCGCTTCAAAGAATGAGTTCATTGACTGGCCCCGAAGCGAGTTTCCTGAGCGTGAGAACGAACTGACGGCATACTCGCCTAAGCGAATGAAAGTGTTCTATCTTTACATCTCACAAAAGGAGATGGATCTAGACGAGGACGAGATAGCGCTGCTGGCGCCAATGAAGGTCGTCACCACCCGAGCCTTGAGCTATTTTGACCGCCTTGCCAAAACGATCCGACGCTCTTCAAAGACCGATTTATGGCGTTTTTTAGATCTGAAATCGACTGATATCGGTGCCGCTAGCACGGGGAATGCGTCGAAGTCGATAGACACCACAATCATCTCGCCGGACGACAGCACGGGCTTTAGCAATGGTGTGCGATTGGTTTCCTTCATGATCTCCGCTGACGTTCTGCTCCGAAACTCTTATGTCCTCAGAAAGGACAACTGGGGGTACTCAACGGATCTATACCAACGGCTCATCGACGCAGGAAGAATTAAAAAGATTCGGCAGTACGTCGCGAGTGATGGAGCGGCCTTCCTGAACAACATCATCGTCGGATTGCCTAAAAGCGTCACGTTCCAGACCGCCGATGGGGACCCTGTCGCGCTCGACGAAGTGCAGGACTATGCCGCATATCGCATGAATATCCCCGATGAATTTAATTCGCTTTGCATCATTGATGGGCAACACAGAGTCTTCGCCCACTACGAGGGCATGGACGAGCTCGAAGGTCGAGTCGCTACGGTTAGGTCAAAAGTGCACCTGTTGGCGACGGGACTAGTGTTCCCCACATCAATGAATGAGCTTGATCGACTAAAACTGCAGAGCGAGATATTTCTCGATATAAACTCGAACACAAAACCTGTTCCCGCGGACGTCCTGCTCGCGATTCAGTCGCTCAGAGCACCATACGACGATGTCGCGGTGGCACGGCGTGTGCTCGAGGCGTTGAACAAAAAGTCTGCTTTTCGGGGAATGCTTCAACTGTCGCAAATGGATCAAGCACCGATCAAGATCGCGTCAATTGTGAAATTTGCGCTTCGTTACCTCGTAGATATTCATTCCCCTTCCGGGTTGTTCGCGGAGTGGGTCAAGCAAGACGCTTCTCGCGCGGCGCTTGGCGCCGAGAACGATCCCGGCCTTCTGGCCGCGTATGTCGGTTATTGCGCCACCGTTCTGGACCAATATTTCAAGGCTCTGAAAGTGAATCACGCGAGCGAATGGGGCAATCCCGACTCCAAAATCACATCCACGACTGTGATCAACGCGATGATCATTGCTCTGAGGCGGTCCCTCCCCGCTGTCGGGGTTCTGCCATTCGAGGAGTATTCATCGTTGGTGTCAAAATGGGAAGTGAATTTCTCTAAAGGAACGTTCGCGTACGCGTCGAGCCAGTACGCACGTTTTTCGCTCGAGGTTTTAGTGAAAATGTTCAACCTGAAGGAGGAACATGGCGAATGGATTCGGGCCAGTTGAGAGCAACTGACCGGGTCATCAGGAGTCATGAGATCTACAGCGCCAGAATTACGTCGTCTTAGGAGCGGTCTCATGTTCCTACTTGCCGGGCGGGAATGATGTCAACGTTGCCCTAATCCGCGGGGGGCGACCTTCCCATCCGCTGAACACCGCGCTTTACGACACGCGGGCGATGCGGGGCTCGCCGACCTGAAGCCCACGAGAAATGTGGGCCGGTTTGTACGTTCCCGCCCGCCCTTCGGGACATTCAGAGCGTATTTCGGGTTCGCCGAAGTACTAACCGTTTTGCCTCGAGGATCGGCGGGTACATGGCATCGAGGTCAATTGGCTCAACGTCGGATTTGAGTCGATCCCGCAGAAACGGTTTCCACGAAGCCTTGACGCGAATGCTCCAACCACTAGCAGGCCAGCTTTGATGAGCGGCAGAGTTCTTCGTAAAGGAGGGGAAGTGTATGGAAAGGGTGGTTATGTCGGCAGCTTCCTCGACCGGCACGTTGTGTCCTCCGATTGTCATCTTCATGCCGCGGTAGCGCGCATGTATTCCGCCGACTAGGAAATGTCCGAGTTGCGCTCGCATTCGGGGATCGAGCGCATAGTCACTAATAACGGCGACACGCGCCGTCCACTCAGCGACGGACTGCTTCTCGCCCCGGACAGCTCCTGTCCAGGGAACAGCTCGCCAAACATCGAGTTGCTTCTCCGCCGATACTCCCGATTCCTTGTCGAAGACGAAGGGAGTGGGAGCCCTAAGGGCCTGCCTATCTGCCGCGTGCGGGTGGAGCAGAAATAAACGCCCATCTGTTCCGTCGTTTGACTCCACGGCAAAGTAGAGTGCCTCCTTCGACGCCGCCGAGACGTCGATCAAACGGGTCGGCATCTGATGATGTTGAAGCACCGCGAGCAACTCGCCGTCAGTCATCTTTCGCCCGATACCCTCCTCTCGGGCTGCCAAGATCGCGCGTTGTTCCGCCTCTGCGAGATCAGCCTCGCCAACACGGCCGGCCTTCGACTGCCTGATTGTCCTGTAGAGGCTGTTGGTCAACCCGAACGACGAATCGCTTTGACCGCGGAAGTATGTGCCGTCAAGCGGCAGCCATCGCTTTGTAGGTGTCCAGGTCTGTAGCGCCTCTAGCCATTCCCACAGGGACGTGGCTCCCATTTCGCCGTCATCGGAAGATATCCCAAGTTCGTTGTTGAGCTCCCGCTCGGAAAAGAAGCGCTCGGCTATTGATGATTTCGACATGGGATGAACGTATGCGAGCAAGCGAGCTCCGGCAATAAGCCTGAGCACGAATCAACTCGCGTGCGTAAGCCACATTGGGCGAGACCCGATTCCGATCCGCTCGGGCGATACCAGTCGGCCTATTCTGGGGGTCGCCAGCCTGACGTGATGGAGTCCTCCAAACTTCTCTCAGATACGCGAGACAGACTGGGAGCCGGCAGTGTCACCAGCCCCCGCTACCGTGAGCACTACCTCCAGAAAGTAGTCTCATGTTCCTGCTCGGCCCGACCGTCGTGTATTCCGCCAGCGACCTCACCGCGGCGGCCACCTGCGAGTGGGCGACCATGCATCGGCTCGACGCGAAGCTCGGGCGGGTCGAGCTTCCGAAGCTCGACGAAGACGACATGCTCGCGCGCACTGCGAAGCTTGGTGACGCGCACGAGCTGCGGGTGCTCGCCGACCTGCGGGCCACGCGAGACGTGGTGGAGATCGCGCGGCCGCAGAACCCGACCGAGGTCGAGGAGGTTGCGTCGCAGACATCCGTTGCCTTTGAAAGCGGGGCGGATGTCGTCTACCAGGCCGCATTCTTCGACGGACGTTTTCTCGGGTACGCCGACTTCATCCTGCGAGCGGATGACGGCAGCTACGAGGTCTACGACACCAAGCTCGCCCGGCACGCGAAGATCACCGCGCTGCTGCAGCTCGCGGCGTATAGCGAGCAACTGCAGCGCCTCGGCATTCGCACCGGCGAGCGGGTGCACCTGTGGCTGGGCGACATGCAGGTGAGTTCGCATCGGCTGCAGGACATCCTTCCCGTCTATCGCAACCGACGGGCGCGGCTCGAGCGCATCATCGACGAACGGCTCGCCGACACCGCGCCCACCGCGTGGGGCGACGAGCGGTACGCGGCCTGCGGGCGCTGCGACTACTGCACCGAGCAGGTCGAGTTGCACCGCGACGTGCTGCTCGTCGCCGGTCTCCGGCTCACCCAGCGGGACCGCCTGCGGGCCGCCGGCATCCGCACGATCGAGCAGTTGGCCGAGGCGGCGCCCTTGACCAGCACTGCCAGCATCGACGGGATGTCGAACGCGACGCTGCGGGGTTTGCGGGAGCAGGCGCGCATCCAGCTGTCGCCGGTCTCCGATGCCGCGCCGCTCGCCTGGGAGATCGCGGACGCCAGCGTGCTCGCCGCCCTGCCCACCCCCGACGAGGGCGACATCTTCTTCGACTTCGAGGGGGATCCGCTCTACCAGGAGGGCGACACCTGGGGCCTCGACTACCTGTTCGGGCTGGTCGAGAACGACGGCACGTTCCGGCCGATCTGGGCGCACGACCTTCCGCAAGAGAAACGGGCCCTGGTCGAGTTTCTCGAGTACGTCGTCGAGCGGCGGGCGCAGCATCCCGCGATGCACATCTACCACTACGCGTCGTACGAGCGCACCCACCTGCTCACCCTCGCCGCCCGGCACGGGGTCGGCGGCGAGATCGTCGACTCGCTGCTACGCGACCACGTGCTGGTCGACCTGTACCCGATCGTGCGGCGCGGACTGCGCATCGGCAGCCACAGCTACTCGCTCAAGAAACTCGAGCCGCTCTACATGCTCGACGCGCGCGAAGGCGTCGCCAACGCCGCCGACTCGATCACCGAATACGTGCGGGCGCGCTCACTTTTCGATGCCGGCGAGACGGATGCTGCCGCGCAGGTCATCGCGGACATCGCCCGCTACAACACCTACGACTGCCTCTCCACCCTCCGGCTGCGCGACTGGCTGCTCGCCCGTGCCGCCGAGTAGGCCGTGCCGCTCGCGGAGTTCGACGAGCTGCGTCCGCCGCACCAGGAGGCTGAACCCGACCCGCTGTACGGGCAGCTCATGGCGCTGATCGAGGACACGTCCGTCGCGGATCGCGACCCGACGCAGACCGGTATCGCGCTCGCCGCCGCCGCGCTCGACTACCACCGCCGCGAGAACAACAGCTTCTGGTGGGACCACTTCGACC
>Ga0247741_1000904_pt1 | contig 16286 bp, 24 predicted proteins | sample UWRJL213509R2_FD_180945 | JGI IMG/M metagenome (GOLD analysis project Ga0247741, IMG submission 180945) | Plant litter microbial communities from Arlington Agricultural Research Station in Wisconsin, United States - UWRJ-L213-509R-2 | ecosystem: Environmental > Terrestrial > Plant litter >... | reverse complement strand
GATTTTGAAATCAAACATGAGACTTGCGCTGGGGTAACAGGTACAGCAGAAGACCTTTGGGAAAACGATGTGGTCCCGTACCCCCAGTGCTCGAGAAATGAAGTACAGGAGGCATCGCTCCAGGACACCAAAAGATGCACTTGTGAGAGAAAACCATGTAAAAAAGCAACGACTTCACCCACTGGCGTATCAGTCGCTCTCATGTTGAGCATCGTACCTTGCACCCCCACATCGTAGATATGCTGGCATTTGTTACGTTGGTGCCGTAGGCTGTCGTGGTTTACCGCCTGGATTTCAGGTTTTCCGGCGGCCGTCACGGCAAGTACAGGCAAATTGAATGAACCATTCGAAGTCGTCCATAATTGATGACAGACGCTTACTCAGAGCCAGGGACCAGTCTCAGACGCGTACTGTTTAGTCGTGGCTTTGGTGAAGCTTCTCGTGAGTAATTTACAGGGCAATGCCACTGATGGAATTACCTACCAAAGACAGTAAGAATTGTACTGCCTCAAGGGTCAGAGGGAAGGATACCGATACCCTTTTCATCTGTACCGTGGGGATCCAGGCGGCTCGTCTCGAATGTTAATCTCTGTTTGGTACGATCGGTTACTACGATCGGTTGAAACCTAAAACACCCTCTCCCTGTTGAGGCTTATGGTTGACGTCTCAGACCTTGACTACCCGATGAAGAAGCAAAAAAACTCACTGCCTGAACTCCCTAAAATTGCACGTTGAGAGCCGTCGGCTCACGCTCACTGGTTGAATGAACGTGAGATTGGTTCTTCCTCTCGTCCTACCCCCATACCGTAGTTCAGGAGTCGCAGCCCAACGAGCAACTCTGAATCTCAGCCTTTGATAAGAAAAGAACTCCCATCTGCAAAGAGTCCACATAACTGGGTTGTTCTCATTCGGATCTTTTGTATGCCAGAAGCTCAGTTTTAGATTCAACGACCTATGCATCTGCTGGGATATGCATCCTAGCGAGTGATTGCAGTGTTGGTTCTTGTCGCTTGGTACCTCCGTACGACCGACAATAGAGACCGAAGTTGGAGCAATGAGGAAATATCCACTTCGCCGAAGACTATTCACGTTTCATGATCAATGTGATATCCCTCACAGACATAGGAACAGGTGCTTACTTTTCACAACGGTCTGCAGGATGCTTGCTCGAAGCAATCTCACATCATTACGCCCTGTATGCTGTAAGTTAGGGGGTGGCACTGTTAATTTTGTGATCTTGTAAAACTGCAGTCTGAGCAATAATCGTGGTCCAGGACCAGAAATGCCATATTGATAAGCGTCTTGGGGATTGAATATGTTCGTGTGAGGGGCAGGCAAGCTTCTAATCATAGAGTGAGGAGTGTGTAGTAACAAACTTTCCTCGGAGTGGTCCAAGAACAAGATTCCAGTGCCCAAATGCGTGAGGCCTCGAGAATTTGTCAGCAGGTCTTCCACGGCAGTTTCCTCTGACACTGTGTGCATTTGGTGTACATCGCGTGAACTCGGTTTGATACTCCCACCAGAGCCATCTGAAAATCATCCATCCGACCAGATCTGCCCTTTGCGACATCTATCACCACAAACCGATATCTTCGCCTGAAGAAAGTGCACAGCACGCAAGTTTTTCTTCACTCCGACTTGACATGTCCTTTTGCCACGAGGAGCCAACAAAACAATTTTGGAGAAGAGAGTTCGGCCCTGTTCGAGAAGAAGGTTGGGTGCTTCTATTCGAGGGATCAGCACGATTCAAACATTACAATTTCTCGGGCATTGAATGCTGAGATCTAATTGATTTGATGAGGTAAATGGTGGCAGGTCGGACTAGTCAACAGTTCCGTTCCTTGTCGTATTCTCAAGATACCTCTCAGACATGGTCACGCGCCGGCTGTGGCCGCCAAGGCACCTGCGACAATTTCCAACCAAGGCGACCTATTGTGCTCCATCTGCATTCTGGCCCCGAGTCCGGTGCCGTCGTTCGACCTTCCTTCGCCTCAATATTTTCGGTAGGTTGAATTAGATCACGTATCATTGGGTGACATCTGACATCAGAAATAGCGCTAGGCGATGGTCAGCACACGGAGAGTTCCCATTGAGTAACGCTCAGCGGAACATGTGTGATCTGGATTGGGGAAAATGAGGTCAGTTGGCACAATTTAGGAGGCTCTCACGGATCTCATGAGTACAGATGGAAATAAGGTCCTTCCCAATTAACCAATAGACATGCCTTTGGTATTGATTCGATTTAGAAGCTGCCGATGAATGCGCCCCATACTCTGTGGCCACTGGCGGGTCTTGATTGGGATCTCACCATACATGACGCACTATAAAGATCCCCTCTTCGGCTCTTGCAGTTGCCTCACATTCTTCCCCACTTCCATCATGCTCGGTGTTATATCTCTCCTCTACCACAACCTCGACTGGAAGACACTTGTTGTCGGTATTCCAGCGCTGTTCCTCCTCGTCCACGTCCTCCCCTATATTCTTGACCCCCAGCGCATTCGTCAGCATCCTGGTCCATTCCTCGCCAGGTTCTCAGATGTCTGGCTCGGATGGGTCGCCAAGAACGGACATCGCTCTGAAGTCGTCCATGCTATGCACGAGAAGTATGGTAAGTGCCTTCCTCATTTGAATTTACCGTTCACTGACCCTGCATGATCGTAGGGAAAATCGTCCGTCTCGCACCTAATCACGTCTCTATCGCCGAACCAGATGCGCTCGGTGTCGTTTACGCCCACGGAAATGGGGCACTCAAGTCCCAATTCTACGACGCATTCGTTTCGATCAAACGTGGAGTGTTCAACACACGCGACCGCAATGAGCACGCGCGCAAACGCAAAATTATTTCTCACATCTTCTCACAGAAGAGTGTTGTAGAATTCGAACCTCAGATCCGTCTCTACGTCGGACAACTGATTCAGCAATGGGATAGACTTTATGATTTGGCTGCGAAGGGAATGTCTGGGAATGATGGTGAAGGTGGCTGGGAGGGACGGGATGGCAGACTTTGGCTAGACTGTCTACCTTGTGAGCTTGTTTTTCATTGCGGCGATTGAATTTTTGTCTGACGAAGGGGCTTTGAAAGGGGCTAATTACCTAGCATTCGACATTGTCGGCGATTTAGCCTTCGGCGCGCCGTTTGGGATGATCCAGGCTGCGAAAGATTCTGCGCTTGTCCCCATAAATCAGAGGGCTGCTATGAACAGCTACGGTAACAAGACGGCCGTCGATGTCGTGGAGATCCCGGCTATCCAAATTCTCAATGGTCGTGGCGAATACTCTATGTCAATGGGAGTACTTCCACGCTGGTGGCGCCCACTGGTTCGTCATTTACCTTGGTATAGCAAGGGTCAGAAGGACGTACAAACTCTGGCTGGGATCGCGATTATGGCCGTTGCCAGGCGTCTCGCGACTCCGACGGACAGAATCGATCTATTGAGCAAGCTACAGAGCGGGCGCGATAGTGATGGAAACCCAATGGGAAGGGAAGAGCTTACTGCCGAGGCCCTCACGCTCCTCATCGCTGGTTCTGATACAACATCGAAGTGAGTCTTCGAGTTCACTGTAGCACGATGCATGGGGATTAACCGAGCTTCGATTATCATCAGCTCCACGTGTGCTATCCTTTACTATCTCGCTAGAAATCGACGTGTCCAGGACAAACTTCACCAGGAACTAGACGAGCAGCTCGGAACGGAGGACGAGACTGTAGCGACAGGACAACAAGTAAAGCGCCTGCCATATCTGGACGCGTGCATCAACGAGGGCATGAGATTACATTCGACATCTGCCCTTGGACTTCCGCGTGTTGTGCCAGAAGGCGGCCTCTCTATCGCAGATCAATACTTCCCAGAAGGCACCGTCATCAGTGTTCCCAGCTATTCAATCCACCGCGACAGGCGCGTCTGGGGAGAGGACTCGGACGCGTATCGACCTGAGCGCTGGTTCGAGCGAGACCAGGCAGAGATGCAAAGGACTTTCAACCCGTTCTCGGTTGGTCCCAGGTACGTCCTTTCGATCTCCCAGTAAGCCTCTGGCCTTAATCAAAACGTGCATCCAGGGCTTGCGTGGGCCGTAATCTGGCCTACATGGAACTACAGATCATTGTAGCCTCGATCATGCGTAGATATGACATCGTGCTCGAGAGCGAGAATCAAAAGGTCTGTCGGTTCATTACATTAGCATGATTCACAGTCACTGACCCACTCTTTATTCAGCTTGAGACGAGGGAAGGATTCCTTCGCAAACCCCTCGGATGTCGAGTGGGGATCAAAAGACGGGACATATAGACTTGATGTTCGGAAATCGGCTATGGAGGAACGGACTGTCAGTCATATTTTCCTTACAGCGTTTGATGAGACCCAGTGAACCGTCGTGGCTGAGAGAGGCCAAATGTTGTGTATGTATTGTATTATCTCCGACCTATTTCATATCTTACTCTATACCAATGGAATTTCGTGACATTTCTCGTATACTGCGGCTTGAATGAGTGGATCGGAAAGCGAGGACTTCAGTGTCGGAAGAAACGTCCGAGTCCCGTTAACCGTGCCAGGTGCTCCGGCCTCACACGAACTTATGCAGCGTCGTCATAAACGATCCGGACGGTAGTTCTCGGCCAGGACTAAGCAGAGTGAAATAGCCGTAGACACCTCCGCAGCGCGGCGGGGGTGGAAGGCGTGCAAGGTGGGTCCATTGCAGAGGGACTCAAAATGACATCGTTAAGCTACCAACCCTCCTACTCGTAGTCGCAACCCACTAAGACTTACCACCAAACCACTATCCAGTCGCCCACAATGGCAGCGACGCTGGCTCGTAGGCAAATGCTCAACACCACTACGGGAGCGACCCCGGATCCCACGGACGGACCGTACAACAACAACAATTATTTCTCTTCGGTACCTTCATCGCCTCTCATCATTGCATGTCTGGCTGTCGGTGGCTTCACTGCAGTGATGATTGTGTTGTTCTCATGGCGGAGACTCAGGGGAAGTCGGAGTTGGACATTGGGCGACGAGGAGGACGAGTTTGAGAGCGAGAAGGCTGTTCCCAAGATAAAGCCCAAACTCTGGGATCTGGTGACGGATGAAGAGGTCGGCAGCTGGGAGTCAGTCAGCTTGAGGGGTGGACAAGGGTATTGGGCAAGCACCATGGTAAGTGATAATCTAAGCAGTTGACGGCCCTGGATGAGCGCGGTCTTGGCCTCACTGCATGCCGTGGTCACGGGGACGGAACAGCATCAGCTGACAGTGGTCTGCATTATAGCCCTTGTCCGCAAAAGCAGTGTCGCTTGGTGGTCTGCCACAGTCAAGTCTGCCTTCACCTCCGGCATCGTCTTCGTCATCCGTCTGGAGTGGTATTTGCAGCGCCTCGTATACCATTTACCCTAAATCACTCCGCCGAGGAGAGCCACCACCCCATAGCAACAACGGAAAGCCTTGTAGTCCAACACCGACATGGGCATCAAGTAGCACAATGCAAGTTGCAGTTGCGATCGCGATGCCGAATGAGGACTGCCCAGTGTATGTGAAGAAAGGTGTCGAGGACCGGTGGGTGGACAGGAGGGAAAGCATCGTTTATGCCATCGGGACCCATGAACATCCTTGGTTTTACGATGATCCTGACGGGCCACCGTTCGAGTGAGGTACCGCGCGTCCAGACGTGAGCAGAAGGAGATATAATTTAGACACAAATAATATACGATAATGATAATATGTGATCATGCAGTCGTCAAAAATAAATCGTTAAATAAATAGCCAAATCAAATGTAAATGCAAAGTGAGAAGGGTGTTGATAGTGACCTGCATCCCGGTATCAATGATATGTGGGTATGCTGGCAGACCAGATGTGGTCATTTTCGTAGACCAAACAGATCGAGTTACATGTAAACAAGTGAAGGGGAACGGGCGAAGGATACAAAGAGATAGACTGAAATCGACAGGGAGGACTCACTAGAGTAATATCCACCAAGTCTATGGAGGCACAGGGACCGAAGTTGGCCTCGGCCTCCGAAGCGTCAAAATGCAGGCGCACTCCAAATCAGGTGAGATGGATAGTCCTGCAAACAAGGTGTGGTGGAGTAGACAGTCTACTCGCAGCACACCGCGCGATCGGCACTCGTCGCGGTCGACGGCAGATTTGCATCGGTCGTCAAAGACAGCCTCGACTCTCGCTCGATGCTTGTCCGAGAAGGCGTCCCATTCTCGACGCCGGATTTGTTGTTGGAGCATGGTATAGATGGCGTCGAGAATGTCTTGGACCGTGATGCCCTCCAGTCTGCGCACCTCGATTGGCCAATCTGGGAAAAGGTCGCAGGTGATATGGAGAATGACGATTGGTGGTCCTGTGGCATGTTGTGATAGTTGAGCTGCGGATATGGTTTCATCGAGATGGACGACGCGACGTGCGGACTCTGGTGACTCTCGGAGGTCCCACAGAATAGCTGAACAATGCCCCGGTGCTACATCAGGTTGGTAATACCGAAGTAGTTGGTGTAGATAGAAGTCGGGGGTGGTCATCGTTGAAGAGGGAGGTGAGAGAGGTGGAGATGGATAGGCAGAGAAGTTATATGGGAGCCGATGCTCTGGTGAGACATGTATATCGCGTTTGGGTGACATTGAATCTTCCTCTTTATGTTGTTGCGAGGCGAGGGATGAGTGAAAGTAAGATTCATCCTGACCACTAGATTAAGTAGGCGGCACAAAACTTCCGAGGCGAGAGACACTGCTTTCCGACATACAGCCACAGGAGTTAACCCCCGACCCTCTTGCTGACATAGCGCTTGACGAGCGCCTCGTACAATGTCTTGTCAACATCTCTTCAGGCGGGATTGTCAAGGGTGTGTACAAGGCAGAGAATGACGCGAGTGATTTAGCCTGTTTTGACAGTTCCGGATCAGGCGCACAGCCCGAGAGTCGGGATCCAGCCGGCAGCCACAGGCCGTATCCAGCATCATTGGACGGCCTGCTGAGGCTGTAGAAGCTGCGTGTAACGACTTGCAGAGCACTATTGCCATGGAACGAAGCGATAGTCAACCAAGAGTCTAGAGAATGGATAAAATTGTCAAATTATGATCAATTTGGCTTGTCATATACAAGCACTCACCAAGCGTCCTGGTGACATCACATACCTCTACAGTATGCACATATGCTCCATCAGCGCGAAGCGTACTGAGATATGCAAGCCTCAGAGCCTTGGTGGTTTCGAGAACAGACCTTCTGAAATGGAGAAGTCAGAAATGGTCAGATTGACGCAACAGTGACTAACCTATGGGATTCAATGTGGGTAAAACATCGCGCGAGCGAGAATGAGATCTTTCCATCGACGCCGCGGTGGTCTGAGAGAGGAATGTCCTTTGGAAACGGAGCAGGGGAGTCGGGGGTTTGACGACTATCACCCCGAGCGGTAGATAGCATGTGAGTAGGTGATTGTCATCTTCGTATAGTGACTATTTTGGGGCGATATCGATGCCAAGCACGTTGAAAGACATTAAACAGGTTATTACCGGGACTTTGTGAAGCGGAGGCCAGAGCTTTCGAGCGACCGTTGAAGGACGCAGGTTGCGTTTGGTGAAAAAATTGAACCTGTGCGCCCTTGTTCATCGTTCGTGACCGTGACCTGGTCCCGAAAATATTCCCACTCTCTCTTCTTCTCTGACAGCATCAACACACATGTATGATGTTGGGAGACTACTTCCGCAGTTAGCGCAGTTTCCATTGTATATCAAAAGCTAGCTTTTCCCTATGGCTTCAATCTAGAGACACTTTCCGCTACGACGATGCAGATATCTGAGATAGAGAGCGTCACAACCATGGCGGTGCTAGCGAGTATCTGCTTGCTGAGCCTGCTCATCTCAACACCATTGAAGCGGAACACGATTAGCGCCGAGAGAAACCCACAAGGAAATCCACCGCGCGACGACGACGACGACGAGATAGATGGTGATCCAGTGCAGAGCGCGACCGCTTTTTGGGCACAGGTATGTCTCCACCACCCATCCGTGAAGGTAAACCACTGCATAGGAATTGGATATAGATACATAAACGCAAACTACTCCTGATTCTCCTTCAATCGATCGAGTTGGTAATCTGGGGCTACAGTGCTTTCAAGAAATATACATCGCGTCGAGACAACATCGTGCTGGACGGACTGCATTTCTACCTCTCGCTGACTCTGCTTGTCATCATTCTTCGCGATCAAAGAAACCACTCAAAGTCCACTATACTTTTATCTGTCTTGTTGACTGTTCAGGTGTTTTTAATGGGTTTTGTCACCGTATATCCAGGCGCGAACACTGCATCGAACAAGGTGTTGTGGAATGCAGACCTTGCACTAACGATTTTGTCATGGCTGGTGGCCGTGACCACTGCAAAGGGTCCATCACTCCATTACCCAGAGGACAGGCTGTATTCTGGACGAACACTAGCATCTGCCAAACCATTCCCCGATGGAAACGTGTCAGATGAAATCGGTAAGTGCTTTAGTGCTCCATTAGCTCTAATGCTCAAGCGCTCATGGACCATTCTTCAAGGCGCATCGCTTTATACGATTTTCTTCTTTTCCTACGCTACGAAAGTCTTCATGCTCGGCCGATCGCGTGCTCTAGTCACATTAGACCAGCTCCCAATCCTCCCTGCAACATTGCGAGCTGCAGTCAATTTTTCTGAGATTAACCAGGCTGTGCGCCGCTTCACAAGCATAGGGCGACCCAGCTCTGGCTTCCGGCTTGCATATCAGCTTGTCAGAGCAAACCTTTTCTTGGTCTGCATGCTGCAAGCCATCGCGGCACTATGCGCTGTGTTGTACTATGGTCCTATATTTTTCATCCAACAGTTCCTGGCGTATCTTGAATGGGACCCAGACCGCAAGGAAACGGCTTGGGGATGGTTCTATGTTGTTGGCATTTTCGTCAGCTATTTCTTTTTGATCCTGAGTACAACCTTGAATCCCTCCGTTTACTCGAACCTCAGCTAACTCACCATCTCTAGTGAATGCTCAGATGTGGTCCTTAGCCAGCAATGATCTCCGAAGTCGTCTTAGTCTCCAACTCAACACTCTTTTGTATGCGAAGACCTTGGTCAGGAAAGACATGCCCTCCAGCTCAAACGGTCCGTCGAATGATGACTCGGGAGCTACAAACGATTTCTCTAGCAAGGCGGAAGTCATGACGCTCATGACTACGGATGTAGGACGTGCACGCGACTTATCAAGATTATCCTTCACGTTGACGGGTGTGTGGATATTGCTTCCCATATCGTATAGCCTTCGCCGCTCATGCACGTGTAGATGTAGTGATTGGGGTCGCAGTAGGCACATACATGCTTTATAATCTACTAGGTCAGCCTAACTCTCGTCGTAATTTGGCCGCGAGCCTGATGTTCGTCTAAATGACCATTCGCAGGGACATCTTCCTTCGTCGGACTTGGAATTGGTATCGCCTTGGTGCCTTTGAACCAAATCGCGGGGAAATTCGTCATAACCTATCAGCAGAATGCAATGGAATGTCGAGATCAGCGTGCTGCTGCCACCAATGAGGTATTTTCCCAATAGAATTAATGGCAAAGAGATCGAGTTCATTGGGTCTCTGTCGCACAGCTACTCGGCGCTATTCGTATGATCAAGGTAAGCCCTCAGTGATACCTGCGACAATATCTTATTCCTCGAAATTGCTAGTTCATGGCATGGGAAAGATGTTTCGAACAACGTGTGATGAAGGTCAGAGAAAGAGAATTGAAAAACCAGAAACAGATATTCTGGTTGGAGGTACGTCATTACCCTTACAAGTAGAGCAATTTACTGACTGAGGCCCTTAGACTCTCTGGAAATCCCTTGGGTTCGTTTCGTTCTGTCGTTCCCCCTGGCACCCTTGGAGGGCTAATGCTCAACACCTAGAAATTCCATCCCGCTTCTCTTTGCCCTTGGTTCTTTTTGGCATTTTACTGTTATTCGCAAAGAAGAGCTAACACCTGCTATCGCGTTCACCTCCATCATCAGTGAGTAAAAATGTGCACATCCGGTCATCACGACGATAATATATGCATTGCAGTCTTTGCTGAAATTAAATACCCCCTAAATGAACTTCCTATATTTCTTGTTCAAACCTTGCAGGTTCTCTTGTTTTGTTTGCTATATCTAGACCTTGGACTGACAATCCCTTTCCCCTAGGCGTTCGTATCCTTGCGCAGAATCGAAAAATATCTTCATCTAGCCGAAATTGAACCAATTTCTGACCTTCACCTCTATGATGAGGAGGTAGCATTGCGATCTGCAACTATAACATGGTCACAACCACGCTCACCAGGTGGCAGTGGTCCTACAACTCCAAGAAGATCTTTCTCTCTAGTGGATGTCTCGACTACGTTCCCAAGAGGAGACATTTCTCTGGTTTGTGGCAAGATAGGCTCAGGGAAGACCCTACTTCTGCTTGGTAGGTGATGAATATATATGCCACATTGCTACCTTCGCTGATGCTTGAGTTACTTAGGCTTGCTAGGAGAAGCTGATATCCTCGCTGGCCAGGTCACTTGTCCACGATCCGAATCTTATTCTCATGATTTCACTCTCAAACCCACTGACCCTCATGACTGGGTCATTCATGGCGTCTGTGCATACGTGCCGCAGGTAAAAATCGAATAATTGGACCTTTTAAAACCATCTGACATCCTTCGAAGACCCCCTGGCTGCGAAATCAAACTTTGAAAGGTATGCCTTGATCGCGTCTGGCGTCGAGCTTTGGATTCTAATCGCCTCTTAACAGAGAATATCCTTTTCAATTCACCTTACGATCACGTTCGCTACCTCGCTGTCCTTGAGGTGAGTGATCATTATTTGCCCTTTTGTCTCTCACAAATATATGCTCTGGCTAGGCTTGTGCATTGGTACAGGATATTGCTGTGCTAGAAGACGGGGACGAATCAGAGATTGGTGAACAAGGTGTAAGTCTTTACGTCAAACGCTTTACAGAAGCTGTTTTGATGTTCTATAAGATCAATCTATCTGGTGGTCAAAAAGCCCGAGGTAAGGACTATACTTTTGTACAAAGAAAGAATACAATCCAAGTGTAAACTTCAAGTGTCCCTCGCCCGTGCAATTTACTCGCGAGCATCTACACTCCTAGTCGATGACGTTCTGTCCTCTGGTAAGCGCTCTTGCTGTGTACCCTTGATCAAATATGTTAATATACAACTTTAGTCGATACACATACATCACGCCATCTCTGGGATCAATGCTTCAAGGGCCAGCTCATGCGAAGCCGCACCATTATTATCGTCTCTCACCATGTGCAACTTTGCGGACCTGACGCTGCCCATATTGTTGCCCTTGATAATGGTCATGTGGAATTTTCTGGGTTGTGGAACGACTTTCAAGGATCCAAGACAATTCAGTCAATCGTTCTTTCCAACCCAGCCGAAACCCTGACCGATGAAGTCCTGATGGTGGAAGATACTGACAACGGCGACCTGGTGAAAGGTCCGGATGAGAATGTCAGCAATGACGGGGATTCGAATCCGGATACTGTTGTGCTGAAGGAGCCAAAGCAAGCTCGAGAGGAGACGCGCTTCGAAGGCCATATTTCCAAAGATGTCTGGTTGCTCTACATACGGTCAGCGGGGAACATCGTTTATTGGATTGCTTTCTCGGTGGCTCTTGGACTGGCCTCATTATCGCCTGTTTGGGAGAGTGGTTGGTTGAGGTGCGTAAGACAATACCCTAAGTTGCAATGCCTCACACCAGACCCAGAATCTGGTCAAACGCAGAGGGTTCGGCGGAGAGAGCGGTGTTCTATGTTGGTGTTTACGCTGCGGTTAGTACTGTTTGCGCTTGTTCGGCGATTCACCCTTCTGATCATCGAAAATAGATTGTGCTTTTAGGTAGGCGATTTTGCTAATATCATGACTGAATGCTCACAGGACATCTTTAGAAATCGTTATCAAGATTGTTCGCTGGCTGATCCTTTGTATTATATTAAATTCTGGTAAATGGAAAGCTTACTCACCCACTACCCAGTCACAGGCTCTATTCATGCCTCGAAGGTCCTGTTCGAGAGTGCGTAGTTATTACCCATGCCCTTGGACGCAATCTGGAAATACTTATTTCTCCCCAGAGCTACTGGAGGCCGTCTTACTTGCGAACATGCGCTTCCACGACGTCACTTCTCGGGGAGTTATACTCAACAGGTTCGGAAAAGATTTTGAAGGTTGGGATATATTCAAGTCATATGGTTCAATCTTAACGGACTTTCTAGCCGTCGATAACGACCTTCCCAATGAACTTGGGAGTACTTTGGTGGTTGGCTTGCAATCAGTGGTCACCATCTTGAGTATCACCTACGTCAGCGGGTGGCCATTCGCACTAGCATCACTCGTCATGATCACACTCGGTCTTTACAGTAAGTTGTTAAAATGCCTTTGTCTCCTATATTGTTTAGTAATCCCTTATTCTGAACAGCCTCAAAGGTCTGTCGTTGAACATTACTCTGCAATCTTCCCCACACTCAATATCCGATGAAGATTTTTGGGCAGGTAGCCCGGGACTTGCGACGACTATGTAAGAAGATTCTAGAGAATTTTGAATTGCAACTGAGTGTTCTCCAGCTTCTATCACGAGTTCACCGCTCTTTGGAATCTACGGAGAGACCATATCTGGTTTGGCTGTCATACGGGCCTTTGGGATGTCTAGCAAGTTCATGAAAGACATGATTATTGCCACAGATACGGTACGTCGTACTTCTCCGTGTGTTTTAGGTCATATCAATTGATATGGGCTACCAAGAACATGAATCCTTTGTACTGGACAATCGGGAGTAAGGTTTTAAGCTACTGACCGACAAGACCGCCCTTGCTCACCACTCATCTATTTAAAGTAAACCGATGGCTCACCGTTAGATTCCAATTAAGCACAGGTGCACTGACTGGGATGATTGCTGCCATTGTACTGATCACACCATCCATCGACGCTGCTCTGGCAGGCCTTGCGCTTGGATTTGCAACCACAATGACTCTTGACGTGAGTAGATGGCTTACAAGCATGGTCCGAGTAACGAAGACGCTGACACAAACATGAAACTATAGATGTACTGGTTTGTGAGTGGCCATGTGATAAGATTATCGATTATTGATTTCCTATTCCATAGATACGACGCATTGTCGAAGTCCAACAACAGATGGTAAGTTTGAGGACCTAAACGGTACAGCCCCTTGTTCATGCGCCCCCAGATTGCGCTTGAACGCATCAAAGAACATTCTGAACTTCCATCTGAACCCCCAGAGTTTATTGAGCCACGACCTCCAGCCGCTTGGCCAACTTCAGGATCTGTGAAATTCGAGGCCATTACTGTGAGATACGCTGTGAGTTAAAGGGACTCGAAATTCGTCGTCTTATTAATCCATACTGTTTGTAGCCCGACCTACCAGACGTTCTGCATGACCTGACGCTCTCAATCGAGCCAGGGGAAAAGGTACTCAGATAGGATTATATGCATATAAGATCTACCATTAGCTAATATTATGAGCAGATTGGACTCATCGGCCGCACTGGGTCAGGGAAAACTACACTTGGCATGTCCCTTTTGCGGTTTGTGGAGCCAAAGTCTGGCCGAATTCTAATAGATGGATACGACATCTCGAAAGTGGGCATCACAGACCTTCGACGTCGACTGACCGTCGTGCCTCGTGAGTGGGATATTGTGTGAAAGAGATGGCCCTAATATTTCCATACAGAGGATCCAATGCTTTTGAGTGGTACTCTCCGAACAGCACTCGACGTCCTTGGAGAATACGACGATGCAGAAATTGTTCGTTCACTCCTGAATTTATTTACGGAAATTTGGCTCACGTATAGCTACAAGTACGAAGCACTCCGCAGAGTTAATTTATTGAAGCCGCCTGGCGCAGAAGATGACCAGGTTGCAGGAACTGAGAGTAGCTTCTCGAACCTGGATACTCCTGTCTCTGAACTTGGTGACAATTTCTCGACGGGGTATGTTGTATTGATCTCTAGAAGTCGCAATGCATATTTACAATTCCGTGCTAGAGAGAAGCAGCTTCTCTGCATGGCCAGAGCACTACTTCGACGTTCGAAGATCCTTTTAATGGACGAGGTTTGATCCTGTTCTGCGCGTATCTGATTTCTGATTACGAAAAGGCTTTGATTATGTCTAGGCAACTGCAAGGTCAGTGAAATACCCCTGATTATTTATCGACACTGAATTATACTCAGTGTCGACTACGCTACCGACGAGATTATTAGTAGAACAATTCAAGAGTACGTCACCCTTCTGTATTTCAACATGTTGTCTCTGGAGTGCTAACTTATTGTATAGGGAATTCTTAAACAGTACGGTTATCACTATTGCTCACCGGTTGCGCACAGTGATCCAATATGATCGGGTTGGTATTATCGATCAAACCTGCTTCACATACCTGACATTATCAACGTAGATCGCAGTCTTGGATGCAGGCAAGATTGTCGAAATGGACAAGTAAGTAAATAGACTTTGTTTCTTGTCTCCCTTTCTAAGCTCTGCCGGCAGACCAAGAGTGCTCATAAAGAACGAGCGATCGAAGTTCTACTCGCTTTGCAAAGCCTCCGGAGAGGCCGAATTTATAAATCTGAAACGACTGGCTGAGGGTAAGCGTGCAGAACGAAAGTAGGCTATCGGAACAAGCTACGGTAATTGTTATGGGACACAGCCAATATATTGAATAAATGATTGTGATCTCTCAGTGTTGCAAGCACCTTCCACTCTTCGATTTACGGCGCCTATGCCATGGCAATCATCCAGAATGATCACTTTTGCTGTCGTCTATGTCCCGTTGAGGACTGCTTGTAGATGTATCATGTCCAATGATTCAGCCGACTTCTTGTCGATGAAGATACGGTGAGATTATCGGTATCGAATTCTGTCCCCATAGAGATATATTTTCCAATTCCGGCACTCGATGAAAGAACCAAGTAGGAATTGTGACATGGTGCAGAATCTGGAATGATGTGTGCTATTTCAGGATTTCCCCCTCGCACCAAGCACGTTGCGCTCACTCTAATAACCGATAACCCTGAGCAGTGCAAGACCATGTTCGTAGCAATACAGCAAGATTTACGTCTTGAAATTCGTTCTGCCTCCCAAACACACCCCTTACTCCTCGAAGCTCAAAAGAATGAAAATCTCTATCGGTCTGTTGATAACGGCTGGCCCAACGCTGGTCGCTACACGAAGGTTCGTTGACTTGCATTTCTGCGTGTTGTACGAAGGCTGGTTGTATGCTCAACGACTAGTGGTGACCTCGACTTCCTTCAAGTGGTCACTCGTGATGCAGTTATGCATTGCGTACTATAGAGAGCCTACGTACATAAGACAGCATCTTGGCGTCGATCTTCCAATCCCGAATTTCACCTATTTTCATAAAGAGTTCAGTCGAGTGTTTTGAAGGGTGAGCTGCTATATAAAGTGTCCTCAGGAACTTTTTTTGATTCAATATTTACTACTACAAGTAGTAAGGGTACTGGAAGATTTTCCTGTTGTTTTTCTGAATAATTCCTCCATCAATTGGCCGCCTTCCAAAATGAATGTACACGTGTATTCGTAACTCTGACTGCAGTACTATCTGTTATATGTTTATTATTCTAGATATGTACTATTACCTGCTTGAGCTCTGGTTTGGCTTTCTAAATTCACTTGAAAAGTCTAAAGTGGAAGTTTGTGGATAACGGGGCAGCCTTGAAGTAAGTTTACTTATATGAAGTTTCGCGGAACTTTTCGAGCAAGGTCACGGCCATAATGTTTGATGTTGTGGGAGAAACCAAATATAGCTTGGATCACGCTCAACCTTCCTCTCCAACTAATAGCCTCGCTATCGGAAAAGGGTTGTCAATTATGGCTTCTGCTCCTCCTTTCGTTCTGCACCAACCGCGACACATCCAGCCAGAAGGAAAGCAAGGCTCACAGCGCGACCATCCCCATCGTGCCCGGCTCCCAGTCATCCCCGACCTACGCTTCGAGTACAGCTATCTGCGCTCAATAAGGCCGTTTATTGAAGTTGAAAGAATAGGATCATCTTCAAAGGCTGAACCAACATCTGTGGAAAAGGTGGATAATGCATTAATGGAGGAGGGGTATGAGACGCTGGATGCTTCGTTAGGGTTTCACGGGAAGGAAGCAGAGGAAGGATTCGGAGAAAGGGAGGTTACGGTCGTGCCAGGACCGAGGGAGGTTATTCGTGTGAAGTGGGAGAAGGTGCTTTGGGTGACGATGCGGGACCAAGTTATCAGCCCATTGCTGCAGGGCGCTATCTGGT
>Ga0247741_1000903_pt1 | contig 16294 bp, 14 predicted proteins | sample UWRJL213509R2_FD_180945 | JGI IMG/M metagenome (GOLD analysis project Ga0247741, IMG submission 180945) | Plant litter microbial communities from Arlington Agricultural Research Station in Wisconsin, United States - UWRJ-L213-509R-2 | ecosystem: Environmental > Terrestrial > Plant litter >... | reverse complement strand
CACATCATTATGCAAGAATGGCCGCCTATCCGACAACGCTTGGAAATCAGCCATCCTCCTATCTATCTCCCTTTCAAGTTCAGCTGCTTCCTCTTCGTCTTCCTCACCAGCTTCAAGACCTTCCATAATCGAGTTGATTAAAGATTCATCGAACTCAGCGTAGGCGTCGTAGATTTGGTTGAAATCGCGGATGGTGAGGACCGTTTTCATCCCTTGTTCGAATATGTTTTTGGCACGATCAAATTCCGCTCGTTTGATCCAGTAAGTTGCCAATCCTGTCCAGAGTCGACCAGCTTGATCTTTGTAGACGCTCAGCCCATCCTTCTGGATTATGTGCTCAATATTAAGTCTTGACGCGCTCGAAGGATCCTCCTCCTCGTTGTAAGGAGCAGTAGGCTTTCCATCAACCCCGACAGTGATGGCAGGCCCAGCCATCCGAATGACTTGGCCGGATACAGACGCTGGCTCCACTGTTGAATCTTGGCCTTCGGCAGCTTCAACCTCGGCCTCCTCTTTCGCAATAGCATCGTTTGAAACAACGGTTTCGTCGACATCCAAACCTACCTCCTCTGGGTACTTCTCCATAACTTCAATCCAGTCCTCCAGAAGCTGGTAAGGGCTTTTGCCCTCTGGACTTGTGTATTCCCCACGGGCAGCCTTCCTCGCTAATGACAGTAACAGTTTTGCTGCTTCAAGTGGTCGGGGAGCAGAACCAGTGTCAGAAAGGAGTAAGCCCGTAAACCGTTCCGTCACGGAGGGATCGACGGCAAGGTATCGACGGTAAACAGTAACCATCGTCTCCCCGCCCTTTCGTTCAGCCCAGAGCAGATATTGAATCCAAATGCGAGAGTGTAATGAAGGGGGCAAGGTTCGAAGAGCACGGTCAAAAGTACGTCTTGCGTGGGTGAACGACAGCACTGAAGGACATCGGGGGTGAGCAAATACAGAAAGGTACATGAGCCATAATCGTGGCAGCTACAAAACAGACAAGCGTATGAGCAACCTCATTGGATGAATGTCGTCTGGTGCATACCTTTGGTATCCACATTAGAGCGCGTTCGAATACCGCAATCAGTGCCTTCCACTCATCCCATCCAACAATTGGATCCAGGGGAGTCTCCCACTCTTCTCCGTCCTCCAACACCTCCTCCAACGCCTCTTTCATCTCCGGGAACTTCTTCTTGCCTCCTGCACGCTTCTTCACCACTGGTTTTCCCAGCACAAAAGACATACGCGTTTGCAGATATGATTTCCACAATTTGAAAGAGTTGGGGAATTGTGTGAGGGCTGCTTCGTATATGTATGTGAGGCGCTGCAGTGTCAAACGCGCCAAAGGCGACGCGAGAGGACCGAGGATAGCGATAGTTTCGTCTGGGAGCTTGGAAGTAGATGTTGTTAACTCGATTTTAGACTGAGAAACATAGCTCTCGCGTATAGAGTTAATAGCGGTCCACCATGCTCTGAAAGATGTTGGATTCCGTAGTAAGTCCTCTTCACGGTGTAGGTCTTTTGTTGTGATGAGGTCAGGATGAGTTGTAGGTGTTGGTATGGGAAATGTCAATGGGAAGTAGGAGGTGTAGTCCTCTATCGAGGACTTTTTTTCTGCGACGGAGGGCATGATTTTTTGTAGGAGTCCGATCTTCAGAAGAGACTGAAGACTCTGTTTGTAGTGGGCGGATACAACCAAGTCCTCTCGAGAGCTTCTGGGACAAACACTCGCAAAGGGACATCAATCCGGGCCGCCTTCCCGTCAGCAGCTGAAGCTGACTTCCCTACGCAGTACCCTCGCAGTCTATCGGCCTTTCTCCACACCTTCATCTATCCAAGATCTATAATCGATAATGGTCTGTGGTATGACCTCGATTACTGCACCGATATGCTTACTCTCAGTCTAGCATGGCGTCAAACGAGCTCGCCAAACTCATGAGGAACGCGAAGCCAGAAAGCGTCGCGAACAGTCCAAGATAAAAGAGTTCACAGAACTCTCAGAGATTGTCCTATCGAAGGTACAGACTTAATTGTAGATTCTTCAAGGTCTGCATTTATGATTGTCCGTGAGTAGAAGAAGGCGAAAGATTGGTCTCAAGACGCCTTCAACCTCACCACTAAGCTGCTCCAAGTCAATCCGGAATTTTACACCGTCTGGAATTATAGACGCAAGATACTCCTCAATGGAACCTTTGCAGACGCGTAAGCATTCCTAAAAATTGCTCTGTACAACCCACAGATCGAAATCTAGTCCGACAACACAGATACGGGAGGTGCTGACAGATGAGCTCGCTATGACCATGACAGCTCTGAAAGCTCATCCGAAGGTTTATTGGATATGGAATCATCGGAGATGGTGTCTAGAGAGCGTACCAAATGGGCCAGGTAATGAGACTGTGCCTGATTTCTGTGGGTGGAAGCAGAGCGCTTGGGATAGGGAATTATTTGTGGTGGAAAAGATGTTGGACGCCGATCCAAGAAATTGTGAGCACCTTCTTAATTTCAACTTCTATTGTAGAGCTTAAACACCACATGCGTCTAGTCCATGCATGGGATTACCGTAGATATGTCCTCGCCGGGATGCCCAAACTGCGCCCAGAGTCAGCTGAGCTGGTCTACACTTCTCGCAAGATCGAGTCCAACTTCTCCAACTTCTCCGCTTGGCATCAAAGGTCAAAAATATTATCGTCCTTGTGGGAACAAGGTCAACTTGATGAAGCGAAGTCACGGGAAGAAGGTATGACCCCTTGCACAGTATCCTGTAACATATGTACGACTTTCTCCACATCTAGAATTTGAACTCCTTCGAAATGCCATGTATACGGATCCAAACGACCAGAGTGTCTGGATGTACCACCGTTGGTTGGTTGGAACAGGTGTGAAATCTTATCGCACTGTCATTGGAACCCATCAATATTAACGTTGCGATAGGTGGAGGGAAGGACTTGCTCGAAAGGGAGATAGCGGCGATCCAGGAACTCTTGGATGAACAGCCCGATAGCAAATGTATGTGGTTTACTAACGCCACGGGTTCAGCCACTGACAGTCGTGTAGGGTGTATGGAGTCTATTGTCCATTACAAGCGACTTCTGCTCAAGAGCAGTGCGGCAGACATTGATTCCAAGGAGCTAATTGAAGATTGTGTATCACTGCTCCAGAGGCTCCGGGAGCTTGATCCGGCAAGGCGTAGGCGGTATCTGGATTTAGGTAGGCACGAGAATGTCCTAGCCGTCGTTACATTGCTGACTTGAAGCCGTTGACAGAGAGTGGGTTAAGCGCATATTCATAAATCGTCACACGAATTACAGTCAAGTTTTGCGTTGAATTTCGACAAATATTGTACAGAAGATTATCATATTCAAAGTGATACCCGGCTTGGTGGACGGGACGAGACGAGACGCTTAGCACTTGCACTCGCCGGGCTTGCATGCGCAGCTATAAGGCAACGTGAGGAAGGGCACGCATTGAACCCAACAATGTACTCACGTAGCGCCACAGTTGCAAGAAGAACTTCCGCAGCTGGCATTGTCGACTGGAACGTTGGTGACCTAGAAAAGACATCAACAGATGAAAACATGGATGCAAGATGCAGCGTACGGCAATCATGATCGTAGAAGTTGAGATTCGAGAGTGTTGTTGTGGTTAAGAGAGTAGATGCTGGGAGGACACAAGCTACAAACGTGAAGACTTTATAGACAAATTATTTACCAGTGTTTGGGGGATTGAGGTCATGAGGTTGGGACCTTGGGGTCGCCCTTCGGGGTAAGATGAAGTAAATTTGGACTTTGGCAAAGATAACAAGAGCTTCAAGGAGTCATACAGTGGCGTAGACACCGCATGTGATGGATATCGGAATTCATTCAGACGATGTAGGAGAGGCAATTTGAATTTGGATTTGAATCCGATCTGGCAGTGCGATAACTCGACGGCCCGCAGAGCCGCCGGCCGGTGCCGAGCCATGCGTTTGCCTCGTGTTGTGTGCGTGTTGCGTACTGAAAATTCAGAGACGACTCTTTACTTCTACCAAGATGGATAACCGTGCAAATCTGCACGACGCTCTCTTTTCAAGAAACTCGACGCCTCCTACAAATCAGCCTCCCCCGCATCCTTTTTCACCCAATATCTCCAACAACTCAACACCAAGTCTCATTGACTCACTATTCCAGGGCATACCCGCCCCTTCTTCTGACCAGCATTCTATTCACCATGTAGATCCTCATGACACCTACGACCCTCCTTCAGTACTACCTATGGCTTCTATGCCCGAGGATCCGGTCAGTTCACCAAGCTCAAACACAACCGAGCGGCAGAATGCACTGTTGTCGCTGCTTGGTGGTGGGCCAACAATGGCGCCTCGTACTCAGCCTATGCCCCAGCCAGCTCAGAACCCACCACAGCAGGTGCCGACGCCTCCGGGGTCTACTTCCCAACGATCCAATGCGTCACCTCAAGGAACTGACCCTCAGAAGCTTTTAGAACAGATAATGGGAGGGTAGGCGCCAATTGTTTAACCTCCGCGCCGTTGCTCATATTGCTTCAGAAGTACCTCTAGATCTACAAACTACTCTGATACGCAACGAAGTAATCCTCAAGCGCCTTCGCCGCCGTACTCACAGCGAGACGACTATCGAAACTTTCCACATGAGCATTCGAACGAGACTTCGCCCAGGACACGTACCATTCAGACGGTGGCCCCACAGTCTTCCCAACAACAACAGCAACCACCCTCCCCTCGCAGGTCGATTTTTGAGTACACCTCTGCATTTGACCATCTTTCGTCTTCCACCGGCTCTGTCAAGAAAAAGAACCCACCCCAGGTATCCAACAGTGTTGAAGACCCATCCTGGAATACTATCATCGACCCTAAACGTCAATCAGTCGAGAATCTCTTGGAAAATCTGACACGCGGTCAGACGAGCGTTCAGCAATCACCCCCTCAGCCTCCAGCATACGAAGCTTATCTCGGGAACGACTTCTCGCAGTCAGAGCAAGCACCATCAAGAGCGCCCTTGCCGCCAATTCCTGCGTCCAAGCCTGTAGCGATTCCCACTATCCCCAACGTCAGCGGATCGCCTCGAGGTGGATCGCCCAAGGGACAGCTCCATCGTCCTCAGCCTCGTGCTGCTGACATAAATAACAACCAACCAATCCCATTCCCTGGTGGAAGTGACCGTCGAGCGAAAGAGGGTTCGCCAGGACCAAGAGGCAAAAACGGGTCACAGAGGAATGTTCAACCGCAAAATAAGTTCACCAAGCCTCCTGTTAGTCCAGGGCCGCAATCCCAAACGATCATCTTCGATGTCTCCCTGGCATTGGAGGAGATTCAAGCTCGCGACTCGGTCAAGTCGACTGCTATCGCGCTCGTCAGGCAAGATTCTGTCTTCCTACCTGGGTCTACCATTGGCGCTACCCATTGGGTTGCCTATGCTATGACAAGAGGTCGCGTCCGTGTCATTTCTCGTTCCAGCGGAGACAGGACTCTGTTGCAGCTCCCTCAGGTGTTCTCGCCTACTTCGAGCGTTGTTGATATGGCCGTTTACGGTAACAGATTGGCGGGTGTCACTTCTGATGGTGGTTTTGTAGTGTGGGAGCTCCCCGAGTTGATCACGGATGATGTCCCGTAAGTAACGGGATGGTATGTCAAGGCATCTAGTCTAACCCATTTCCTCTTGCAGAGGACGCATTTTACTTTGCGTCCCTCCCACGAACGATCAAGAAGCTATCCGAGCTGTCAAGTGGCATCCAAAGGATCCCGACACACTTGCCATCGCATCCGATAACAAAATCTACGTGATCGACCTTCAAAACACCCATGCCCTCCATGGCCAACCTCTCCCTCATGCTGACCTTCACCATATTGGGCAACTGTTCAATGTCCCTTCTGTAAGATATCCACGAAAACTTGCACTTGGCGTTGACTGACTTCGATTTACAGGCCATCGTTGCTTTTGATTTTGATGTCGTGCATTACGCAATTGCTACCATCTCAGAGGACTCCAGCCTCACGGTTTGGAACATGCACGATTCCCTTCCGTATACCTCCCACAAGATCTATGGTGAAGACGTGCCTTCGTCTCTCACTTTCGTGGATGGCGGTATTGTTGTTGGTAGGAAGAACGGCACCATCTTCCAACTCCTCTCCATGACCACCAAAACCGTCCTATCGACCGTCAAGTTTGTTAATGGTGCACAAGAGGACCCAGAAATGTTTGGGCATATCAGCTACGATTCACGCATCCAAACACTTTGGGTTGCTAACAGCCGCCGTGAAAGCTTGATTGCGTTTAAGGTGCACATCGAGGCCTCGTTTATGGGCGGCGAGGAGAGCGTACAAGGACATATCGATCAGGTCGCCGAGTTCTCTGGAATCAAGCCTACGATTCACTTTGTTATCCTTACCGCTGACGCTGACCCGCACGGTGACGAGGCTCATGCCGCCTGCGTAGCAGCGAAGATTCCTGCTGGTGAACTCGCCTTGGTCGCGTTCTCCGTGCATTCGTCTGGCGTGGATCAAGTGCTGATCAGGAAGGAGTGGTTCGATAGTGCGCTTGCACAAGCAGAGGCCAAGTATCCCGATGATGTTGTACCTCAATCGCTTGGTCAGCAGGTACCTATGCAACAGACGTTGGCTGTGCCGATGTCCCAAGCACCTGTGGTCGCGTTAGCACCTCCACCTGTGCAGATGGCGGAGACCAACAAGCCCTCCATGCGCCAACCTCTCCCTCCCATTCCCCCTACCAATTCGAATATGCCTCCCCAGCCTCCGCAACCTATCGCCTCTTCGTACTCTCAGTCGCAGCGAACAAGGACGCCACCTTCAGATGATGTCGAGAATGACTTCTCTGAGGGTCGTAGCGAGTCGAAGAAAGGTGCTAAAGGAAAGAACGTCAATTGGAAGGAGGACAATGGCAACAGTTCCAAAGAGGCCAACGCCAAAGCCGGCAAGGAGGCTGCAATCATCAACGATTCCGCTCTGGGACAGGCATTATCGAAGGAAATCAAGAAGACGGAGGATAGTTTACACACGAAGATCGGCAGGCTCATTGGGAAGGAGATGGATAAGCAACGTAAGTTCTCATTTCCGTGATGTTTCAAATATGCTGAAGAATACCCTAGATCAACGCTTCGAGGAGGCTCGTCTGCACGAACAGGCTGAAGACTTCGCTCGTCAGGAGAAGATCCTGAAGCTCATTTCTACCGAACTGACTAGGAACACGACTCGTGTGGTCGAGCAGGCGGTCAAGACGGAGGTGCAACAATCTGTGTTACCTTCGCTTGAGAACATCACTCGTACTGAGGTGAAGGCCGCTCTCAATGAGCATATCGGTAACGGCTTGATCGAGGTCGTCAACAGGGTGTGTAATCTCAACACAGTATCTTCCGCCTGCTCATTTTTTACTCTAGGGTCTACCCGGAGAGATGGAGAAGCTCTTCCTTCGCCCGTCCATCTCTAACCACTACGCTAGTCTGATAACCCAGACCATCATGCCAGTCCTGGAGCGACAAGTCAAGGACAGCCTATCGACTACTTTCGTCCAGTTCCACTCACAGCACAGCGCCAACCTACAGCAGGAACTCATGCGGGAATTACGGACAGAGTTGTCAACAATCCAGTCAGACCTGGGCAGTTGGCACAAGGAAGCAATGAGGAGTCAAGATGTAAGGATATTTCAGAAAGTGTCTGCACCATGGCTGATACCTCCCAACAGGCTACGATACGCGACCTGGAGCGTTCAGTCCGTGCTTTGTCTGACCAAGTCAAGTATTTGACCATCAACAACTCTCCTCCTGCGTCGATACACCATATGCAGCAACCTCAACAAGCGCAAAACTCTCCTTCTGGTCCACCGCAGCCGCCCATGCAAAGCAACGTTGGATCTTCGCACCTCCGACAGCCCATTCCTCCTGCCAACCCCGCACCTGCACCCTACTCTCAACCTCTCCCCCAATTCCAGCAGCAGCAGCCCTTCCAGCAACCACAGCCCCAACCACAGCCGACTATGCAGCAACACTGGTACAATGGTATTCCTGCACCACAGGCGTCCCACCCTGCCACAATTCCCCAGCTGCCACCTGCTCCACCTCCTCAGTCGGAGCGATCTGCAACCCCGCCAGCCAAGTCAGATCAATGGGATGAGAAATATCTGAGCGTACTTCACTCGCAGGATGCAGGCAGGTTGAGGGATTTGCTGTCGATCACAAACCCCGATCTTGTGCTGCCCATCAATGGGACACCACCTCTCGTATCCCAGGCTGTTATCTTGACTCTCATTCACAGGGTAAACCAACAGTCTTTTATAAAGTCATGTTCATTTCTGACGCGTTATCTGTAGCTCTCTGCAATTGTCAGTGATACCGCTCCCAATGATGACTCATTCAAGACTCTCCTCTGGTGGCTTCAACGCGTGTCGAGTCTCCTCCGTCCTGATGTTCGTGTCTATAGCTCACTGCTTTCTTGCTGGATACTGACTATTTCTTGTCCACAGGATAAACTCATCGCTGACTTCATTCCCCGCGTCATTCCCACTGTTCAGCAATCTCTTAACGCCACGAAGCAACGCCTGACCATCCTTCCTGGCGGGTCGACTATTGAGGCTGCTCGCCAATTGTCTGATGTCCAGGAATCTCTCCGGCGCAAGGTCCCTGTCTGAAAAGTTGAAATTTTGTAATTTCACACTCACTTGAGAAGCGTTCATCCTGGGCTCGAATTCAGTCACATAACCTACACATCGATTTCCTTATGACCTATAACGACAATTTTTTCACTACATCCTTCCGAGACTGGTACAATGTGTACACTTTTACAATTTCTGCTACGGTGCTAGCCTCCGCTCTCTCATGTTTGTATCTTGCTTTCTTTCTACAGTGTTGCATTCTTTAGGCTACTGCGTATGTCCACATAATACGACTACCTTTTCTTTTGGCGCGTACTCCAACTTCAGAGCTTTAAACCTGCGGTGCAAAACACTGGCCTGGAAGCCCTTGCAACTATTAAGTATATAAGCATCGTGCGAATTCTTCAATTCTTCTACAGGAACAGGATTTCTCTAGTCTGACGAGACTCCGTGACCTCTTGTGACAAGTCACAATGCAAGCAGAAATGACCATCTGTAGGATTTCTCAATGCAGGGTGTGGAGCAAAGGCTTACATTCTGACGTGGACTCCAATTTTCTGCACCATGTAAGATGGAAACTAATCCGCGAATATTACTTTATCTGACCTATCATCTTAATGACGACAGAAAGCAAGAGACAGTCAACTAATGCGCCGAAGTCGAATTCGCTCACCGAACAGGAGAGTACAAGGCCAACAAGTGCTTTAGCAAATACTACCTCCCGAGCATTAAATCTTACAGGTGCGAACATCGTGGCAAGCTTTCTGCCAACAATTATTGACGAAAAGAACAAGATGTGATTGTCGAGTGTACCCATGGGTCCGACTCAAATGGCGATGCCTTCGTCGATGCAGTCAGCATCATACCCACCGGTCTGGAGGACAAGATCTTCAACTCGCCATTGAAACCTGTATCGCCTACGAGATGGGAGTACATGGGTCATGTTGCAATGTATGTCCACAGAAATTAAGCACATGTCCTGTCTTTGACTCGATACCTCTAGGCCTCCCAACATCACGGAACTTATGATCATCGCTCAATCAGAGACTTCTGGCGATGTTGGGTATCTGTCCCTCACAAACGACGAATTGGTCGAGTGGATAGATACTAATAAACGATGTGTGTCTTTAGGCACTCTGTTTTTGAACTACTTCTGATTAGCCAGGACCTCTGACTCGTATTAGTGTCGCGAAATTTTGACAATGAGGGAGAAAACCCACAGTTGATGATGTCCTTTCGGGTCTCAACAGCCGCGCCCCATGAACTGGACGATGGAGATCACAATGATCAGCCTTTACGTAAAGGTGCGTTCTGCTGTTCATCTAGAAGGACGTTGGTTTTGAACGTGTGTTCAGCCATTGCTGCTGCTGATCATGTGGCGAACGGGCTCGATATTCTTTTCGCAGAGCTTTCTATACCCAGGCATTCTCAGACACCTGAAATACCTGCTCTGCTGAATTCATGTGGCAGACGCTTTCTTCAGCGATATCTGGGAGGTGGACAAAAAGAAGACCTTGACAAATCTATCGGTACCTATGCCCTGGCGGTAGATTATTTACCGGCGGGCGATGCAAGGCTACGGGACTACATGCATAATACCGCGAGTGCCTATCTGAAGCGGTATACCATAACAGGCCAATTGTCAGACATACAACAGGCAACATCGATGCTAGAAATTACCGTAGACGGGGCTGAGGATGATCATCCTGATCTACCTGGCCGCTTGGACGACCTTTCCACCTGCTATACGAGCCGATTCCAGCGCACCAGCGACCTCAAGGATAATTCTGCGGCAATTTCTACTCAGCAAAAACTTATCCAGCTACTCCCCGAGACAAGTCCAAATCTCGCACGCCATCTAGTTGCCCTCGGAAATTCGTTCATGGAACGATTTGAACACTTTGGAAAACCCGCTGACCTCACCGATGCAATATTTGCCCAGCAAAAGGCCATCCAACTTACTCCGAACGACGATCCCCGTCTACCTGGATGGATCAGTACCCTAGGAAACTCGTTGATGTCTCGCTTCCAATTCGCAGGAAATAACGAGGATATTTCCAATGCCATTTCAGCGCACCAGAGGGCGGTCAAACTCACAACGGATGGTGATCCACAATTGCCCGGATGGTTGAACAACCTCGGGAACTCCTTCCAGGCCCGCTTTCAATTTCACGGGAACCTCCCCGACATTGAAGAGGCAATATCGGCACACATGCGAGCTGTACAGCTCATTCCCGACGGACATTCCAATTTGCCTCTTGTCCTCAATAATCTTGGGAAATCCTACCTACATCGGTTTGAACACACCGGTCTTCCTAGTGACATTTCCGAAGCGATTAATTCCCAGCGAAAAGCCGTTCATCTCACTCCACATGATCACCCAAATAAACCTCACATGCTTAACAACTTGGGTATATCACTTGCCAGTCGCTTTGAGGAACGAGGCAGTCCATCCGACATCTCCGAATCCATCTCTATTCTCCTTAAATCAGTCCGGCTTACACCCCAGGACCACACCGCCCTGCCAGATTACTTGACAAACTTAGGCGCTTCTTATGAGTTCCAGTTCCGACAATCAGGAAATATCACCGACATATCCAACGCTATTTCAGCACATCGGAAAGCTATTCAGATCTCTGGGGGTGACCACTTACACATGGCTACAATGCTAAGTAGCCTTGGCGTATCACTCACGAAGCGCTTCAACTACACTGGCAATATCTCTGATATCTCTGAGGCGATAGAGATCCAGGAGAGAGCATTGCACATAATCCCTTCCGGTCATCGGGAGTTGTCGATGATTCTCACGAACTTTGGGAACTCTTACTCGTCTCGATTCAATCACACAGGAGATCTTGCAGACATATCCGAAGCAATTTCTGCAGGACGGAGATCAGTTCAAGTGACTTCAGATGGCCATGCGAAATTGCCTTTATGTCTTAGCGGCCTCGCCACTTCACTTCAGAGTCGCTTCCAATACTCTGATGATCCAAGCGACATCGTTGATGCAATTGCGGCTCTCAGGAGAGCTGTAGAGCTCACCCCGGAAGGTCACGGGCAAATGGCCCAGTACCTGAACAACTTGAGCATAACACTTCAGTGCAGCATCAGCCACGGGGTCGGCGACTCCCATTGCGTCAACGAAGCAGTGGATACCATTCAAAAGGCAGTTGAGCTCACATCAGAGAATGATCCTGGCTTCCCCGAACGACTCAGCAACCTCGGTGTGGCATACGGTCTACGCTTCAAATGTTCCAGGGATGTTCACGACATCAACGATGCAATTTCAATCTTTCGAAGAGCAGTAAACGTGGCTCCGGTGGGACAGGTATCCATGCGAAGATACTTATCTAACCTTGGGAGCTCGCTACAGTTACGCTTCGAAAACACCTCGGAACCCACCGACATCGCAGATGCAATATCTGCTCTACAAAATGCAATCGACATCACCCCTGAAGAACATCCTTCTCTAACGATTATACTGAGAGCTTTGGGGAATTCGTTCCTCCAACGCTTTACTGTCACGCAGGACGTCGCCGACAGTCTCGCTGCACTATCCAGTTTTCGACAGTCTGCAACTACGCGTTTTGGGGCGCCTTCCGTTCGCTTAACCGGTGCAACCCTGTGGGCTAAGAATTCACGCAAATACGACCGCAGACAGGCAATGGAAGCTTGTGATGTTATGGTCGATCTGATTTCGCAGGTTGCTGGGATGGAAAATACAATCCAGAGACGCCATACAAGTTTGGGTCAAATTTCTCACTTGGGCGGTAAGGCAGCCAGTTTGGCTTGTAGTCAAGGAGATTTTGGAAAGGCGCTGGAATGGCTAGAACAAGCTCGCTGCCTCGTCTGGAATCAAATCAACAAGCTCCGCACCCCCCTTGACAATCTACGCTCTCAAGATCCAGCTCTTGCTGATCGCTTTTTACAAGCCTCCAAAGCGCTGGAGGCCTCAGGATCTCGCCAAGACCTCTCAGAAATGGGAAACATTCCAGAAGCACCACAAAAGATTGCAGTGGAGGTGGAGGCAGCGAAGCACGTCAAAATCGCGCAAGAATGGGAACTGCATTTAAAAGAAATTCGGACAATTCCCCAATTCCACGACTTCCTGCGATCTCCTCAGGCTTCGGACCTTTTGGAACGTCTTCCTGACGGTGGCCCCGTCATAATTATCAACGTTACTCAAGAACGGTGCGATGCGCTAGCTCTTATATCGGGCAGTGATGCGCCTCTCCATGTATATCTAAGGGAATTTACCTTCGAGCGAGCCTTACAACTCCGCGACCGGATGCGCACCAATCTATTATCTCATGGTATTCGTATGCGGGATGCGCATATAGGTGTAGAATCCCGAGTGCCTGACCACGAAAATAGTTCGATTCGCGAGATCCTGGGGGAACTCTGGACTCGTATTGTGGTGCCTATATTTGAAGCCCTTGCACTCAATGTGAGCACTATGATCCTCCGTTCAGTAGATCCAGATTACTGATTGGAATGCAGCGCCCGACAGAAAATCCTCTTCGAATTTGGTGGTGTTTGACTGGTCCTCTGGCGTTCCTCCCCCTCCATGCCGCAGGAATTTATAGTGACGATCCCGAGCAACGGGGTCCATGTGTCGCGGACTTTGCAGTATCTTCGTACACGCCGAATGTCAGCGCCTTGGTCGAGAAGATACAGACTTCAACAGAAGTTGACCGTGCACCCAGCAAGATCTTGTTAATTAGCCAGCCCAATACACCGGGCCTTGGTCGGCTGCCTAGCGTAAAAAGAGAGGTACAGGCCATCCGCAACAGAACGAAGGCATGCAGCTTTCACGGAAAGCATATAACCGCAGAAAATGCGACGACCACGAGAGTCAAAGAGGAGTTACCTTCATACGACTGGGTACACCTTGCATGCCATGCCGTTCAGGATACAGCAACCCCTCTCAAGAGCGGCTTCTACCTCCATAATGAACGTCTAGAGCTGGCAGAAATCATGAAACAACAAATTGCAAACGCCGATCTCGCTTTTCTATCTGCTTGCCAAACGAGCGCAGGTGACGAAAAGCTTTCCGAAGAGGCTGTTCATCTCGCTGCTGGAATGTTGGCGGCTGGGTATCGGGGCGTGATAGCGACCATGTGGTCCATCCAAGATGATTATGGTCCAGACGTGGCAGACGATTTCTACGGATATTTACTGCAAAGGAGAGGCGACGACGAAAGCCGGAGCTATGGCAGTGCTAGAGCGGCAAAAGCACTTCACCATACCGTCAAGCGTCTGAGAGAAAGGCTAGGAGATTCAGAGATGGCGTTGATGACACGGGCCCCCTATGTTCACTTCGGAATTTGACAGTCGATTGTGATTAACTAATATTACTGAGAACCAGCGTCCTGTACATTTACGTTCTAAAAACACAAAAGAAAAACCAATTATGTTCACCAAGTCATTTGAAAAGAGCGGGATTATTGCCGCGTTGCACGTTCAGGAAGTAACGAGCTAGAGCAGGGAGAACGCAAGGTTTCCTTGTAGTAAGACGTGCAACGTCGTCGTTCGTCCAGCTGGTCACCAGTCTAGTACTACGGTAGGCGCCGAGACGCCCAAAGCACAATCACGGCAAATGCCGAACGTCTTCCCACTGCCGCAACATGCGCGGTAGCTGGGTTTCTCGTCACATCCTCATTGACCTGTGGCCTCGTCCTTGACTTTCGACTGCGCGCTGCTGGCACAGCACTCCGAATTCAACAGCCTGAAAGACACTCACAGTGCCAGTATCAATAATCTCAAGCAGTTTTCTTGTAACCTCCACTAAATACCAACAACACCGAATCACACATAATCAAACATGCCGAGCAAAGGATGGTTCAATCTGGAGGCTGGGAATGGAGCCCAGCTGCCCGACACGTCGTTCTTTGAAGGAGACTCTGCTTTCAAGTTTCTGGGTCTGTCGAGAACAGCACGGCTGTACGGTTTCGCTGGATGGTAAGTGGGCATGAGCGCCAGCTGAGACTTCTATGCGGCGTTACTCACTCTTGCCTGCGACACAGTTTTATCGCGGGATTTGTGCTCAGTCTGTTAGGAACAGTTCTCCTCACCTTCGGTCAACTGGTCACATTCGCATGTACGCACTTGCCATCGTGCGTTCACTGTGATCAATTCTGACCTTGCCGCTTGTAGTCTTGTATGGATTGGGAACGATTGTATCACTCGTTGGTACAGGATTCCTCATCGGAGTGAGTACTCGCTTCATATTTCAATTGCATGCTGGTACCAATGAAGTTTTTGATCCAAAGTTCTTCAAACAAATCAAGTTGGTAAGCATGGTCGGCATACGCGTAGTAGGGTTTTGCTAACTCCAGTTAGATGTTCAAACCCGTCCGAGTTCTCGCTTCAATCATTATGCTCGCATCTATAGGTCTTGTATTCGTGGGCGCGTTTGTTCTAAACCAAGGAGTATGTCTTTTCTTTCTTGCCACGCTTTCGAGTTGCTCATGTCCCAACCTAGATTCTGTGTCTGGGTTCGTCCCTGTATCGGTCTCTGTACGCCGTATTCGCTAATCTTCTTTTCCAGTTTTCGTCTTCGTCGAATTCCTGGCCTACACTTGGTACACCCTCTCATACATCCCATACGCTCGCACGGCTGTCAAGAGTTTCTTTGGTATGGGTTGAACTTAACTATCTTGTGGCGAAGTAATACATGCACCTTGAAAAGTACAAAAGACGAAGCACACTACAAAGTTTCGCCTTTCTGCTGAATGACTACGACACAGTAAATATTGATGAATCTCTGTTCTACGCTGATAACGCTTTGTATTTATTGTACTGTTTGTTCGTGAATGCCACTACAATAGGGGTCTAATTGGATGATACAAACATTCGAAAGTGTTCTCTGGTGCTTGGAGTCAAACACGGCACTCACCCCCTGTAGTTATTCTTCTGCTCTCTCAGTTTGTCCATTACTACACTCTTAGGGGTGTCAGCTGTCGCCTCCGTTGCTGTCCTGTGAGACAACGTCAACTTCTGGAGCACTTTTGAATTTACTAAGAAGATAGGACGTACTTCACTGCTTCGCTTTCGAGGCGCATGAAGACGTTCCATTCTTTCTCGTCTCTTATGGTGGTTAGGCCTGTTGTGATCTTGTTCTTCTTGGCTATTTCAGCCAGTCTGGCTAGTCCCACATTCGAGGGATCGACATGCTTGCCAAAGGCCAAGCTACCTCCGGTGTACTCATGTCCGTTGTACACAATCGTCTCATCTGGCAAAGTTCCAAGATAATCAAGTGCGGCAATCATTTCTGCACCGACACCTTCGAAGAACCGCCCACAGCCAGCAATAAACAACGTATCGCCGGTGAATACTCCTCCTGGATGGCTTGATTTGGTGTCAGTGACATGATAGCAGATGGTGTCTTGAGTATGGCATGGTGTTGCCAGACACCTGGAATTTCGTGATATAAACGTAATGTCGGTTAGAAAGCAGGCATAATAATTCACTTGACGTGAATGCTATCTCCTATAGTGAATTCGTCTTTATCCTTGACGAGCTTCGTCATGGCGGGGGCTTTGTCGCTTCCAGCATAAATCGTAGCGTGTGGATATTTGGCTGCCTGAGGAGGGTCAGGACTCGGGAAGGCTGATTCAGAGCCACACTAGGAGCGCTTACAAAGTCCTAGTGATCGTCAGTGGCTCAGAAATTTTCAATTATATATCCCA
>Ga0247741_1000902_pt1 | contig 16299 bp, 17 predicted proteins | sample UWRJL213509R2_FD_180945 | JGI IMG/M metagenome (GOLD analysis project Ga0247741, IMG submission 180945) | Plant litter microbial communities from Arlington Agricultural Research Station in Wisconsin, United States - UWRJ-L213-509R-2 | ecosystem: Environmental > Terrestrial > Plant litter >... | reverse complement strand
ATATGTATGCATTCAAGTTGTCGACCATGGTCCTCCAGTGATTCAGTCTATGCGGCAAGAGATCGTCGTACTTACTGTATACGATGGTCAGCGGAATTGTTCCAACATCACTCAGGAATCTTTTTAACATTTATGCAGAATTAATCACAATTGAGGCGATATTTCGATCCAATTTCCCGTCTTCCCAGCGGTCATGAGAGTGTGTCTTCAAAGAACGCCGATAGTCTGCTCGGTCAAGCTCCACGAAATCTTTCACGACCTGCGACCAAATTCCGATAGATGGATTATCGCTGGGTATCCCCGTAAAGTCCTTTCCGAGGTAGGCGTGACATAGACGTATGAGTTCCTATGATCCCGTTGAGCGAGAACATATCTTATGCCTGGTGGGTTTGAAACATACCTGATAAGTATGTGGTATTGGGTAGCGCTGTGCAGCAGCACGATCTCTGTGCCAGACGTATATCGCGGTGGGCATGCCCCCAAGCCGTTCATAATATTTCTTGTGCTCGAAGAAAACGCCAAGAATGGGATCTTCGCCACGTATCCTGTGAATTATCTTGTTCCAGATAGCATTTTCCGACATTGTAGCCGACATTCCAGCCCACACGAACGAGCCGTTGGGGAGGGTATACTGATATTTTATGTGGATGTCGTCATGGTCAACGCCATCCTCTGGCAACATATTATGGAAGGAGATCATAGCCGTCTGAACAGCTCCCTATCATTTAAGGAGCGAGAATGTTAGAGAGGATTAGCGACATATTGCCAGGACCTGCTGGAAACCCGAATTTACAACTACAGAAATCATTACTCACATTGTAGGATGTAGCTATGGGGACTATTTCCCAGTGCTTGGAGTTATAACCACTGTCTTCGAAGAGGGTGATCAGCATGAACTGGGGTCCTTCATGGTCTGAGTTCGCTTGTCCTTTCAGAATGTATGAGCGGTGGATAATGACGGCGTGCACCATGATACGCATAGTCAAAGTGTAGCACACCTGTTGCTGATGCGGAGCCTTCGCCGCCACCATCTTGATACATGGTGGAAGATATGATAATGGTTGGTTGAATGAATGTTTAGACAGCAGGGTCGAGGTGGGTGTACAGGGAAGAAGAAAAGAACGCTCTACAGCCTTTGTGGACAGACAAAGCCAACAAATCTAGTGATAGATTTTTCTGGCCTCCAAAAATACCCGGAGACAGTTGGCAGAAACGGCGTAAATGTGCTCAGAGAACCTATTTGCAGGAGCCAATTTGTCTGCAAGGCCCTTTCAAAGTTTTTTACACTCCAATATATTGGCGTGGCCCAAAACAATTTACTAAAATACGCTAATCGACTCCTTTTTGTAAATGTGCTCCTTCGCTTGTCAGCGTTCAGATCTGTCCTCAGATTCTCGCTAAAACACTGGTTCTCAGGATCTTCAATTTGTTGACTTTATTGACTTTATTTGTCCGTAACTGTACCTTGGATGCACGAGCCTTCATAAGTACTTTGCCGGAGTACATACTTACCAGTGTTACTGACTTGAATCCCATGGTGCTCGCGTGATCGATCCTGTGTTCGATCCACCATCTAACACTCATAATCCGCGCGCATGCGTAAGGGAACCTATTTATGGCCCACACTACTGTATGATATCAGACACAAGCGACATATGATTGTATAGACGTAGAGTAAAAGAGCGAGGTCCTACATTAGGCAATAGCTTCAATGGAAAATAAATGGATGATTCAAAAAAAAAAAAAGGAAACCTGAGTTCGAGGAGTCGGCAGGAAGGCTACTTTCGGTGGTTTCTCGAGAGCTGGTACACTCTGTCATATAGCCACTAGTGCTAATAGAATCCTAGCAGACTTCCTTGAAAAACAAGATATGGCTCGAGGAGTGTCCCTTCCAAAGATCCACCGTCCACTCCTCGCAGGGTTTTAGTGTTTCTCATCTTTGTAGGTGCCGTAAATGCGACGGGTATTGGCGCGTCAGGAGCATGCAGTGTACCAATTTTCACACAATGTGATGCAAGGACTTGTTTGCTCGGATCCCCGACTGCGCCTTCATCTAATATTGGCTGGAATCCATGTGACCTGAGAGGAAGCAGTTCGATGAAGTACTGTAATAACCGGATATTAGCAAATATCCACTCAAACATTGGGATATATAGGTGTTGACTACCTCTATCGAGAACAGTGAGCAATCATTTGTAGCCTTCAGCTCCCCGGGGAGGTGAAGCTCGCCTTCCAACCACTTCACCCCAGTTTGTTGACTTGTCCCTTTCAGTGGGGGGACCCACCACACCGCCGTTGACACTTCCTTTGAGGAGAGGTTCAATCTCCGATCTTTGGTGCGGATCGTGGTGGGTAATAGACCTCCCGCTGGATATGTACCGTTGTCAGCTCCTCCGGGTAGCAAGACGTTACACCCGTGAAAAACTTCTTCTCCCAATGCGAAATGGCTCAGATTGCGCATCAAACGGACGAGAGGCCCTTCGGGGTTGCACAGAACGGAGAGAATACTTGTATCTTGTGACGAGAGACGGAGGTACAGCGGAATGTGCGAGCCACGAACGTAGGAGAGAGGTTTTGCTAGATATAGCTGAAACGTCTCCTGGTTAGTCGCTGAGAAACTTTCGGAATACAACGATTGAACTCACCGAACACTCAATTTCAACACTTTTAACTACAGTGCCACTTAGAGATCCCCTGAGGACTATAGTGGGCAGAGAAATCCACCCCTCTGGGTCTGAGTGTGGTCCAGGTATGAGTGCCGCGTTTTCGTATGCCTGCTGTCGCCTAAGAGAAGCAGGTTGCGCGATGACAGCTGGTATATAAATGATTGGCGCATTTATCCTGCGATTGTTGAGTATTGAGGAAGGAGGCGGGGAGAAAGAGGATCAAGTAGTACCTATTGTCTGGCGTGAAGCGTCCGAGTACAAAACGGACAGCCAGTTCGTAGAATACGGCGGCGCCAACTCCGCTCTCCTTGAAGCTCTGAGGGGTTTCCCATGTAGTCGCCGTTGTATTCCTGAGAACAACCGAAACACTCTTAGCTGGCTGGAGAGAAGAATCTCGCTGTTTCTTTGGCGATGATGTAGGCAAAGGTGCGCCTGTTCCTGCCGTCGGAGTCGGAAATGAGTGAACTGAGCCTGGGGGTAACAAAGCAGAAAATAATTCAAGATCGACTTGAGGGGGAAAAGGAATAGAAAATGGAAATTGATATGACCCAGGTGAGAGCTTTCCGTCAAACTTCGTTTTCCGTGGCAAGTTCAGAGTCTGCAGCGGCACGGAAGAAGGGCGCGGTTCTCCGTTGTCTTTATGATACAGCACTACTTCGTGATCGAGGAATATGTCATCGCCCTCACCAGACAGCGTTGATATTTTCCCTTGGAGCTAAAAAGTCACTCTCAGCGAATCAAAAAATTGTAGACGACCCGAATTACCCACCGTTATGGAAATTTGTTGAATCGTGGTAGGACTCATTAAGTCGAGGTCGACTGTTCCTGCGATAGCCTCCCCACCCCAGAAACGTGGAAACTTGCCCTTGGGCTGGGGTTCACCAAGATCCCGGCTGAAGGTATACAATGTTGCCCAAGGCTTGTTTCCTCGCATCGGAAACGAGTGCTCGATGTGCTGCACTGAAATTCCATCAGGCTGGTGTTCTACCTTGAGTGAAGCTGGTGAATATTGTGGAGGAATAGAGTAACGGAAAGGTCCATGGGGTGTATTTACTCTGGCGTTGGATGCAACATCAGGAGAGGTATCGATGCTGTCAATGCTAGACGCCGCTTCTGCCAGTCCAGGACCTTCGACAGAATATGTGGGCAAGACAGTTTCAACAGTCGAGATGCTCGCTGAGCTGCTGACTGAAGCTGTTGAAAGCCTCCTGCTAAAAAAGCCTCTCCTCGATCTCGGGATGGGTGTCGTCGGCATCGTAGAGCGTCTAGGGAACCAGACGTTCGATCGCTTATTCCCTTCTCTATATACCTAATCATGTATTCGGGAGTCACCATGGGCGGTCTAGCGCTCTCGTGCTCGTGGCGTCCACTGTCATAGACGAACCAGGGTCATAGGACGATCATAGAGGAAGAACAATAAGGAAGCCTTAGAGTTGAACACGTGATAAGTAAAAATTTTGAATGCAGCTGTCAACCATTTCCCAATCGGCGCTTTCAACTTTCCTACTTGCGCTGTCTAGCAGACATGTCGTCTTTTAATTTATTCAAGAGCCTACAGTATTTGCTACAGAAATGAGCAGGCCCTCGACCGAGGTAGGCTACACCCAAACGATCCACGCCCCCTGCCACTTTAGGTTATGCCTTGAGTTCCGCCCTCTGATACGAGTGGCACTTGCTCCCTTCCCTGACTCCCCCTCTCCTAAACACCATGTTACTGCTGATGAACTCAAAAAACAAGTTTCAAAAAGCGTAAACAGCATTGCATTGAAAATATGTAATCCGAGAGCTAATAGCAATTTGATCATGAGAGAGAGGAGAAACAAATGTCCAGGAAAGTGTAGAAACATTATGCAGATGAAACTTGTAAAATGTAAAACATGAAAGGATGAAAAACAGATATAAAAAAAAACGAATGAAAGTCCCAGCTGATGGAAATCGGAAGAGGCGTAGAAAGTGAAAGGAATGGTGAGATGGGAGAATGAAATGGTAGAGGCAAGTGGAATTGCAGTAGTCAGAATGTGTGAGTAGTAACTTGTAAAGTAAGCGTGGAATAAACATGGGATCGTATACTCGTGCATGGATAGGGGACACAATGGAGTTGGTATGTAGACAAAAACAAACACGCTGGCATGACAGGGTGGCTAAGTAAGTATACGTAGGCCTGGTGGCTAGTGAGATATCACAAAAGGCTGGTATGAGGTCATGAACAGGGGACCACTAGAAAGCTTATAGCAGCGTAATAATGGGTGCGGTAGATGTGAGAGACAAAGCCTAAAACCCAAGTGTTGTAGGCAGGGTGAATCACAAGGCCGAGAATGCATGCGAGTAGGGAGAATAAGGATGATTATATGAGTGGCATGTCGTGTTCGTGTAGCGGGTGTGTGTGTAAGAAAATCCTGTGGTCATAGCGGCCTCATCCTCCATCTCATCATGCACCAACGGCCGGCTCAGTCGATGACCCCGCCGCAGCCGCCTTCGGGCCCTTCACAGCCGTATACGCAGGCGGCAGCTCAATCGTCTCGGGCTCCCCCTCTCCCTCCCTCGCCGCCGGCTCACTCGGCCCACCATCATCATGCTGTACAATATTAACAGGCCTCAACGGCCTCGGCGCACCCCCCTTTCTCCTCCCCTCCGCGCTCGACCCGCCTCCCACGCCACTATGCGTATCAGGCGTCGTCGCCCGGGTATAAAACGACATCGTCGTCCCCCCACTCATCGGTCGGCGGCCTTCCACGTCGGTGTCCCCCCTAGTGTCCGTGCTACTACGGGGCAAGGTGGGATCGGGCACCAAGAATGGTTCTGGTTGGTAGTACTGCGGCAACTCGTTCTGTCTCCCTGCAACGCCGTTATGATGCGTCTCGTCGCCGTCGTCTTCGTCGGCGTTGATGAGATCGACAGGACGTTCTTTTGATCGTTTTTTCAGATCTCTTCGGCGGCGGATGAACCAGAAGAGGAGGAGAGCGGCGATGAAGAGTGCGACGCCGCCTAAGACACCGCCAACAATCGCGCCTGTGTTGGAGGAGGATTTGTTGCCGTTGCCGCCGTTGGATCCACCGTTACCTCCCGTTCTACAACATTCGAATCAGCTTCTATCAAACTATAATGATAAAACAAAATCTCACCCTCCATCCGTACTTGTAGGATAACTACCCCCAGCCGGACTCCCCGGTGTCGAACTCGGACTATTCGCCGACAAACAGCTTCCATCGTTATTAATCCCCGAGCTCACCTACCAAATGAACACCCCATCAGCACGGCTCTCTCAATAATGAATAACCGCAAAGACCTACCAAACTCAAATTACTGCCTCCCGTCCCATTCCCTCTATTGTCGCCCCCAAGGAGGAACAGCGTCGTTCCACCTCTGAGAGGAGGCTTCCACGAGAACCCCGTTCCTTGTGCAGGAACAGTCGTAATTTCACCTGCTGGGACGGCAAAGGACTGGCCACCTGGGATGACGCCTAGGAAGTTTGGTGTCCTAAAACACAAAGGATATGAATGAGTGATGTTGGATGCAAAAGGACAACCAAAAAATACTCACCCCTGGACCTGACTAGGATCCCACCATATCCTCGTATTCGTACACTGCACAATCTGGTTGGGAGGCTCGATCGAGAAGAAAAAGTCGGGCTGGACCATCGTTTTAGAGTCAAAGCACGAGGCGTCGTCGGATGACGTCACTTGTGCAGCGACGCTGGTGCCGCCTGAGCCAAAGCCATTTGCGTCGGATACCTGAGGGGAGGTGTTAGTGTCTGTGTGAAGGACGAGGGGGAAATGAGGAGAGGAGGAGAGGAATAGAAGAAAAAGTTGGAATTTGATGAAAGAGAATTTAAAATAAAAAGAAGGAAAAGAAGGAAAAGCACGCGACAAAGGCATTCCAGACAGCCTTTCGCCAGGCCTTGGGACCACCAGGTTATGTGCATGGCTGCACCGTAACATCAGCATTAACGTCTAGAAGGGACGAGTACAGCCAACGAGCGGTGCATCCGTCAAGCCCCAAGGCCAAGTCACAGGACTGTCCAACCTCCAACCTCCACGACCTCCAAGATATCCAGCCCAACCCCCACATAGTAGAACAACCAAAATGTCAACGCGCCAGCCAGTAGCCATACACCTGGCCTTGGGTGACGCTCCCTAGACGGACATGGCTGGACCGTTACCCTCCGTATCAGAAATAGCATACAGAAGGAACGCATACACCCAAAGAGATGTAGCTCGGGCGTCGACACCCAAGGCCAGACCAGGCCAAGCATAGATTCGGATAATCAACGCATCCGCGGTGTCCAGTCCAAACCCAACCCCAACCCCATCCAAACAGCAGGACAACCAAACGTCGACGAGCCATGGTCAGACACACACGGCTCGTTCAACGCTCGACATTCGTAAAACGCAAGGCCAGATATCCAGAAAAACGCCAGGCCTTTGAGTAACGTCCCATCCTATTGAACTATGGCTAGACCGGTACCCTCCTATATCAAAAGTGGGTATACGGAGAGAGACGGCGTACAGCCAGATGTGGATTGGGTTTCGATACCCAAGGCCAGGCCGGATCGGACCCAGGCTGTAGTTGGTCGGATTCGCGTTCCAAGATTCGACGGCTGATATCCAATCCAAATCCAGGACGCCCCAACCCAACGCGTCCTCCCCACATGTCCCGTCTAAATGCAAAACTCGAGTCCAAATCCCAACTTTGAATCCAAATACGATCGCGCCCCCATCTTGCTACGGAGGTCCCGAGACGCGGATAATAATAATGGCCCTGGCCACGGTGCTGGCATTGAACACTTTACGCATTCGACGGGGTCAAGGACAAAAGATGTACATGTCCCACCCCCGAGTTCGAATTCGAATTAGGATCAGAGCACCACGGCCAGGCTAAACTCTACGTCCCAAGTCCTAATCGTGATTGCCCACGCGGGTCGCAGGGCCACGAAAGAAGTATCCGTATCGAGATCGAGAGTGTTATCTTGCACGCTTCGGCTAGATTGTGCGTCCATGACGATGACGATGACGCGATACGAATGCGGATGCGGGGCTGCCAATGGGGTGGAGAGTATGGGTTCGCATGCATTCAATAGCTTGCATTGAGTCGCGTGGGTCGACGATCAACGATCGGAGAAACTTGAGCTCGACGCGCGTCTGACAAGCGACGGCGGAGGGCGGGATGCTGGGACTAGAACGATATCCACGTCAAACGCGATGCCAAGGTCGGGGCCAAGACACGACATTCCGCGGCGACGGAATTCCAATGGGTGTGACGCGACAGGTAATTTTGAATGTCTGTGGAGCTCAAGGCTTCTGAGGGGCTATTGATAGACGGGGTGGGAGGATTGTCTTTATCGACGTCGACTGGAGGGTTGTGAGGGCAACTGGCAGACTGGGTGGAGCATGGGTTCGAGAAGAGGGGGGTGGGAACGAGGTGGATGATAACGATGTGATGTCGTGAAGGACCGACGCGTGGCGGATTGGGTGGTGATATCGATGAATGGCCAGAGAAGCACAACACGGCGATGTTTGAGGAAGGCGGGGACAGATGACCGTACGTCGGCATCGGCATCGGGTTGATCCAAGTTTGGAAAGAAACAACGAAAGAAAGAGAAGCAAGAAAATAACGAAAAGAGAGGCAAGTAGAACCACAATGAAAACTCATACTCACCACTGCAACAAACTGCGAATTCGCGGGGTATTTCAATTGAAAGCCCACACTGCCTCCTCCATTCGGAAAGGGCATATCCATAATCCTCCTCGCCTCGATATTCCCCGCCAACGGGGTCGGTCCAAACGGTAATATCAGCACCCTATATGGTGGCCTACCATCCGAGCCGGATATAGAGATGGTAAGGTTTCCACACTGTTTCGGGGTGGATGTGAATGTCCATGTGTAGGCATCTACAGAGGGGAGGAGGATGGTGAGGGCGAAGAGGGTGGCGGTCAGGTGTGAACGGGAGGGAGAACGAGGACGACGAGAACGCGAACTCATCATGGTGGTGGTAGAACAAGACAAGACCAAGCCATCAAGTGACAACGATGAACTCCTCCTTTGCACATGCTGCTTTGGTTGAGTTCCTGATGTCACCCGGTGCTGATGTCACAGGGATGACAGTCCAGGTGCGGCGGGGCGGGCCAGCCGGTCTACTCTCGCCGTCGCTCTTTAGCTCACTCCGCTAGCTCAGAACTATCCACTGCGGATGCCGACAGCGTACGGGTCCCGAGACGGCTTACCGTGTCCGCCTTCTTCTCCCGCTATCCGTTGCCGACCGTACCACGACACACAGCGCTGATTCAGCCCCTACGCTATGATTATCTCCCCGCGCCGTCACTCCCGATCATGATCACTCCTGAACGTTGAACGTCAATTCCAGGGCCACCCCATGATTCATCAGTATCGCATCTACCAGTACTCATACATCACCTCAGTGCGTCCTCATTGCCCCACCCCTCACTCAAACATGAGCTCAGTGCAAAATCCATTTATAACTCCTGGACGCGTACAATCCTTCGAGATTCCAGACGAGGCGTAACCATCTCGTGCACATGATCTAGGACATGATGTAGATCTATACATCTCTTCGTGCTCTCTCCCTCATCAATATCTATCGACAACGATCTCAGGCCTGATCCACATCCGTAGACACCAGCGCTCGCAATACACGCCGACGGAGCACCAGTCGTATTGGACTACTCTCACTGGATGTAAGAAAACCCCAGGGCAGCGTTTTTTCAGCGCAATGCCTGGGCTTACATCCATAAAATTTTTTGTCCATCTGGACTACGTCGGCGAACAGGTTATTGCGCAACTCCCCACCACACCGTCTGCGTAACAAACCTCGGAGGGTCTCAATCCTGCCAATCTACACGACGATCTCCATAACCTATACTATCCCTCTGATCCACACGCGATCTCAATGATCAACTCGAACCGCTGGCATCCGCAGACACCGGCGGAGCATGGGCCAATCTACCCACTGGATGCAAGGAATCTCCAACTCAAAGGCAGCGCTTCTTCAGCGCAATGCCTGCACTTGCTTCCATGACATATTGGACAGTGGTCCAACTTCGTCGGCATTCGAATCGGTTGCTTTAAGCGTTGAACATCGAATCTCGCACCTCGCATCATGATCACTACTTACGTCCACGCCGACGGAGTACGCTTCGCATCTCGCTATTCACTGGATGTAAGAACTCAAAGGCATCGGTTCTCTCGAACAATGCCTGTGCTTGCATCCATAACATATTCTTGAGATCGGGACCAACTCTGTCGGCGTCTGAATGGCGGGCAGGTTATCACCAGTTTGCGACTCCCCACCACCACATCGTTGCGTACCGATCATCAGTGCGTAACAAACGTCCTCCTATAACTTGAATTCACTCCCGCCTCACTCCCTAGACCCACCCAAGACTAGTGCAGCCTCTCCTAAAGCCAACCACTAGCCGTGGGCGATCCACGGAGATTCCAAACGTGACCCATGAAGCACGAGGGGTTTAGTATATCACCTCCTCCCTCCCTTCCTACTCGAGGCCTCATCCACATAACAACCTTGATCTAAACTTCCACCGCCAATACACGTCGACGGAGCATGGGATGCATCTCACGCTGGATGTAAGAAACCCTCCGGGGTCACAGGGCAGCGATGCTTTAGGGCAAATCGCAATGCCTGTGCTTATATCCATAGCACTGTTCTAACTCCGTCGTTTTCCGTTGAACGGCGGCCCATCAATGTCAAGCTATCAACTAGATCCAACACTCCCCCCTCCTGGCCCTATATCTGGGCCATCCACACACCAGCAACAACAACGCTCTTAATCCAAACCGTAACCCCCACCCCCACCCCCGGTAGTAGACGCCGACGGAGCTTGGGTTGTATCTCACTGCTAACTGGATGTACGAAACCCCTCTGGGGTCACAGGCAGCGATTCGTACGCCCAATCGCAATCGCAATCGTAATCGCAATGCCTGCGCTTACATCCATCGCAGGGTTTTATGAAAGCGACCCAACTCCGTCGCGTTCGAACGGCGGGCAGGGTTATCGGACACTCGCTGGATTGAAAATGTTAGTACCAACTCAGACTACCACTGCCACTGCTAGTTCCTAGAACGTTATCGATCGATAGATCGATCGGCGCTCTGAGCCTTTGGCTTGCGCACGAACGGACAAGCTTGGTTCGGGCGCTAGAACTGGTATGTATTCGTACTCGTGCACTGGCAGCAACGATCTTGATCCACACCGTTCAAGTTCGCAGACGCTCGTAGTAGACGCCGACGAAGCATGGGATCACATCTCACTCAGAGGATGTAAGAAATATCACCTCAAAGGCAGCATTTTATATGCACACAAATGCCTGGGTTTACATCCTCTTTAGAGGTCTTGAATTGTTATCCTTTGCTTCGTTGGTGTTGGTACACGAGAAGGGCTTGTCGGCAAATCGTACATGCGTTCAATTGCATAAACCTTCAAGTCTCCCCTCCCCCCTCCCCCACTCATCTCGCTACAGAGGTCCGGGTCAAGCTCCTGCCCATCCGCGAAAGTTTCACCGTTATCTTGTGCTGCTCCCCTGTGCCCTGACCACCATGTGCGGTTAACCGGGATGGGTTTGAGCAGGGTAGTGATCTTGGTTTTCTTTTGGCTAATGGGCACGGGTCGAAAACGCTACCCACTACCACCCCCCTAATATCATGACACTCAAGCACACAGGACCCTACCCACTGAGATGCCGCCGCCGATGGAGTGGTGTACGAGCTCACGGATGTAGGATATCTCGAGGGCAACGATCCAACCTCGGATTGATGCCTTCACTTACGTCCTCAGGTGGCTCCGAATATACACTTCATCGGCGCTAACGGTCTCGGAGAACCTGTAAGTAGGGCTCGCTATGAGACTCGGACGTCTTCATGCGAGTGGTGTACATACCAGACGCCGTACGCTGGCGCAGGGTGTTTCACTGGCACTTTGCGTATAAGTATGCGGTCGTGATTCATCTTTTAAATTCGGATGACGATGGTTTTTTTTTACATCGGCCACTCCAATGTTCGATGCGTCCTTCTTCTGGTCCATTCTCGATGTGATGCGATACACCGGCGAAGTGTTTAATTGGGGCTCATTACATCTGGATGGAAAGTGAAGGCGGCCGCATACTCACCCGGCACCACTGGCGTGTCAATGGTCTGCATGGTATCGCTTTATACTTCCATCCAGTCGCGTGTTTCTGATAGGAATTTCGCCGGCGTACGAGTCGTTTGATATCAGAGTCTACTAGGCTAGAGTCCATTCGATGCCATCGCGCTGTAGCTGGTATTTGCATGAAATATTTTCAAAGAAGTTCTAGTATCTTCCGGGGCCGGTTGGATCTTTAAATTTCCGAGTTCGTTCATCGAGTTCTGGTGAGTACTTATTAGTAGAGACACTCCTGATCATAGAAACTGATCCAGGTACCATGACCAAAAAGTCTAATCCAATAAAACTCACTCCTGGACTTTACACTGCTACCTCGGAGTGCTACCTCAGATTGCGGACCCCGGACTATACAGTGACCCTGAGGCAGTCTCGAGGGCGAGCGTCGTGCCCTGGCGGTTCACATTCACAGTAGGATATACATGAGTGGCAGTAGGTTGGGGATGAAGAGACAGACGACGAGGTGGACCATCCAGTCTTCAAGGGTGTTGGCAGATGACCCCAAAGAAAGGCCTCCGTCGTTCCGACTCTGCTGATTGTAGTGGGAATTTGTGTTTTTGGAAGTCCTACATCTAAGGTATGGGTGGGTGGGAGAAATTTTTCTACGCGCACTTCGCGAGGGATAAACGAGCTAGGAAACCACAGTCAAGGTGGTGTATTATGAAGTAAGAGACAGCTCCAGTAATGCATGCGACATGTGTTAAAACATTCGCACGAGAAAACGTACCTGGAGGCGTTTCGCCCTGTGGAGCAACGGCCTTCGAGTTCCTCATGGGAATGCTCTAGTCCTAAATTTACGTTTCCCTGTCGTTCTACAATTTGAAAGCTGCCAATATCACACCATCACAACACCATCAAGGCGGTCAAGTACAATAGTTAACTTTCAAACCCTAAGGTGAGTTTATTGTTTTCGACTTTGATACGCAGTTGAGCGCTGGACCGCCCATGATGCCAGTGGTAGGCCCATTAGGCATGTTTCAAACCCACTAGATACGCTCATGAAGTGCAATTACACCCTGAGGGCCGCAGTGTGCTGGAGTGTGGCAGATGGAGGGGAAAGATGCGATTTTTTGAGGTAAGCGTAATATAAACACCTGAGTCTTCCCCGAAGTTTTTGAATAACTAAGCGCTGATGACCATTCACGCATCATTTGCCACCACCATTTCCAAAGTCCATGCCCAGGTCTCGCAATGCCTAAAAAGTAAATTCCTATATGGGTATAATAATCCGAACATGGCCCCTCGAACCGCATTTGGGACTTGCACTTTGACATCACTATTGTTTATATCGCCCACATCGGCTAATTCGTCTTCGTCAAAAGACTCAGGACTAATGCCTCCACCGATTCCCCCATCGCGACAAGTTTCGAGTTCGTTATCCTAATCAAGCTCAAGATGTGGACTCTACAGCAGTGACCGCCGATGCTAAATATGTCGACCTTATTGTCTTTCTCTTCCATGATGTTGAACCGTTTCATCACCCTGGTCCTTCCACGCCTGTGGAATAGTTGCACAAAAGTCGGAGAGTTGCTGCTCAATATATTCATATAAAGGAATGGGCTGAAATACTGGCACCTTCGACACTACACGATGCCTTCGCCGCATCCCTCCGAGTCAGACGGGAACCAAGCACCCACCATACCATCGAGACGAGGCTTTTTCAGCAGAACATTATCATCTGCATCATTCAGTAGCTTGGCGAGTGTCTCAACTGTGGGAACCGTCTTACCCACATATTCCATCGAAGATCCATCTGAAGTCAGCTCAATTGCAACATTGAGCACCGACCGCCTCGACACCTCGACCGTCTACGGTCGGTCTTCCTCAGCAGAATTGGACCTCAACGCCAGTGTCGATACGCTGAGACCGCTATCGAGCCCTTCTCCTATCGCGGGTCTCCCACGTTACTCGCACATATCTCCACAATATTCATCAACTTCAGAATGGCGGCCTAGCGGTGGCAGTTCTGTGCAGCATATCGAGCACTCATTCCCGATCCGAGGCAGCAAGCCTTGGGCAACATTGCGTACCTTCAGCCGGGATCTTGGTGTGCCTCAGCCGAAGGGAAAGGTTCCACGTTTCTGGGGTGGCGAGCTTGTTGCAGGAACGGTCGATCTCGATTTGACGACGTCTACCACGATACAACAAATATCCATTACGGTGGGTGGTTCGAGTTGTTTGTGCCTTTGTTTTTGTCTTATTGCGACTTTTTAGCTTCAAGGGAAAATCTCAACAGCCTACCGTGAAAGCGAGGGAATATTTCTCAACCACGAAGTACTCCTGTATCACCAAGACACCGGAGAGCCGCATCCTTCATCCGCTCCGCTGCAGACTCACAATTCAACCCGCAGGACCAAATTTGATGGAAAGTTCTTACCTGGGTCGTATCAATTTCCATTTTCCATTCCCTTTCCAGCTCAAGTTGATCTCAAGTTACCTGGGATTTTACCTTCTGCATCTGTCGTCCGTCCATTTTCAGATACAAGCCCGGGACTATCACCAATAATGGAAAAAGGATATCCTTATATCGAACCAAAGAGCGCAGGAAGGGCTGCTCCGGCTTCATCCATAAGGTCGTCTACCTCTCCACCGACCTCGCGGATGGCTGTAGACCTGAATGCCAACAATGAGAAGGGGAAACGTGAACCTCGTCGCACCCTCTCAAATGACAGCAGTGTCGCAGCGGAGCTCACATTGGAAACCCCTCAGAGCTTCATGGAGAACGGGGTCATTGCCATGATATTCTATGAGCTGGTTGTCCGTGTCGTTCACGGGCGTTTCAGACCTGACAATAAGTACGTTTAGCTTTCGCACTTCTTGTTCCAGTCCTTATTTTCTTAACAGGATCAAAGCACCAATCGTCTATATACCGGCCGTCGTTGCACAGCCTACCTTTCTAAGACGACGGCAAACGTATGAAAATGCGGCGTTGATACCTGGACCACACTCCGACCCAGAAGGGTGGCTTTCTCTGCCGACAACAGTCCTCCGGGGAGCTTTAATAGGGAACGTGACTAAAAATATTGCCATTGAATGTTCGGTGAGTTTAATCAGTTTAATTGAAAGGTTTTGAGATTCTAACAAGATTTACAGCTATATCTCGCGAAACCTCTCTCCTACACTCGTGGCTCGCACATTCCGCTGTACTTACGTCTCTCGTCACAGGACGTAGGCACTATCTCTGTTCTGTGCACTCCAAAGACGCCTCTTGTCCGTTTGATGCGTCGTCTAACCTATCTTTCGTCCCAAGAGGAAGCTGAGTATGCGAATATGGTCGGTAACGCATTAGGTGCCCTTGGCTACAATGGGAACGGAGGCTTACTACCCACCGCTGCCTACTCGGAAGGTCGAAGATTAAACGTATCCTTGAAGCAAGAGGCGACTGCTGTCTGGTGGAACCCCCCAATGAAAGGGACAGTCCAACAGACGGGGGTGATGTGGTTGGAAGGCGAGCTTCATCTCCCTCAGGAATTAAAAGCTACAAACAAGTGCACGCTATTTTCGATCGAGGTAGGTAACACTTAAGTGCTCCAGTGTCGATGTGAATTTTCTTTGACTTTTAATTCTCATAGTACTTCGTCGAACTACTTCCTCTCATGTCACACGAGTTTCAGCCTGCATTGAATGAAGGCGTAGGAGGCGACCCAAGAAAACAAGTCCTTGCTTCGCATTCTGTGCAAGTTGCTACACTGCATGCTCCTGACACGCCAATACCCGTGGCATTTACAGAGCCTCCGAAGACGAGGAGCAGAGATGCGTCGCAATAAATTATCTGTGGAATTTTGAAGGAATCGCATCTCAAGCTATATTATTCTGCGATGCGAGTGTTTAATTTTTTCCAAACCAAACATATACATTTCTGTATTCAAGCATCCCCTAAATATATACCGTTCAAGTGTAACACCTGTATCTTGTGTATCTCGTGGGAAATACACTGTAACATTTCATTCAATTCGTCTGGGGGGGCAGGCTTGCCGAAACTTAGAGGACGGCCACCCGAGGGTGGACCAACGGGTGGATAGGAACATCTCCCGGATTTTGCAGAAGTAAAATGTTTGGCTGCTTGTGGTAGATCTCGATGCAGACTGAGTCCCGAGTTTTTGTCCCCTCGCAAGGGTTAATCAGGTGTGATTCGAAATGGCCAAGTTGAGTTTTACCATTAGATAGCCACTCGACTGTGCAAAATGTGGAACTACATAATATTTATTATATTAATATTAATAAGCGCCCGTGTCACGTGAGGAACTTTCCGTCAACGGGCCGAGGGTGGGAAGGAACTCCTATATCCGGTCGAGTGCTCAGGGAACAAGAAAAATTAGCCGAACGATCTTTTCTTAAGGATCACGTCCCCGGCGCAATGACAAGTTCGTATATCAACGAACCTTTTACTCTCGCAACGTACGCATCGACTTCTAGGAGTAAAACATATATTCCTGGTATATTTGTGTCTTTACACAAGAAATC
>Ga0247741_1000901_pt1 | contig 16302 bp, 16 predicted proteins | sample UWRJL213509R2_FD_180945 | JGI IMG/M metagenome (GOLD analysis project Ga0247741, IMG submission 180945) | Plant litter microbial communities from Arlington Agricultural Research Station in Wisconsin, United States - UWRJ-L213-509R-2 | ecosystem: Environmental > Terrestrial > Plant litter >... | reverse complement strand
AAGCTGATCACCTCGGTCGGTCTGCCCGCCGTCTCGTGGTTCGACAACGCTAATGCCGCGATGGCGCTCGTCATCATCGCCGTTACCTGGCGCTGGGCCGGCTACAACGCCATCATCCTGCTCGCCGGCCTTCAGTCGATCCCCGACGATGTCTATGAGGCGGCAACGCTCGACAAGGTGTCGAAAACCCAGCAGTTCATCCACATCACGCTGCCACTCCTGAAGCCGATCATCCTCTTCTGCGTCATCCTGTCGGTCATCGGCACGATGCAGCTCTTCGCCGAACCCTTCCTGATCACCAATCGCGGCGGTCCCGGCGGCGGCACCGAGACGCTCGGCCTGCTGCTATACCGCCAGGGCTTCCTGTCGCTGAATTTCGGCTACGCCTCGGCCATCGCCTACACAATGGCGATCCTGGCGATCAGCATCTCGCTTCTCAATCTATGGGTCGGGAGGGAGCAGAAATGACATCCAAATCAAGATCCCGGACATTGCAGGTCATCGCCCTGCATGTGGTCCTGACGCCGCTCGCCATCATCTGGCTGTTTCCGATCTGGATGATGCTGGTGTTCTCGACCATGGACGACTACGGCATCTTCAGCCCCAAGATCGTGCTTTGGCCATCGACCAACTTCATCGCCAACTTCAAGAACCTGCAGGCCGACACCGATTTCGTCCGCGCCATGTTCATCTCGGTGGTCGTGGCGTCGGTCTATACGTTCCTCTCGGTGCTGCTGACGTCGATGGCGGGCTGGGCGCTGGCGCGCTATCGCTTCATCGGGCGCTCGGTGGTCATCGCCATCATCCTCGGCACGATCACCCTGCCGTTCGCGGTCGTCGTCATCCCGCAGTTCATCATGGTGGCGCGCGAGTTCAAGCTCTCCAACACCTGGGTGGCGCTGATCGTGCCGCCGCTGTTCAACTCGCTCGGCGTGCTGTTCATGCGCCAGGCCTTCTCGATGATGCCCGGCGAACTGTTCGACGCTGCGCGGGTCGAGGGGGTCAAGGAGCGACAGATCTTCCTGCGCATCGCCCTGCCGCTGGCCAGGCCGACGATGGCGGCACTTGCCATTATCCTCTTCCTCGCATCGTGGAACAACTACCTCTGGCCGCTGCTCATCAATTCCAAGCCCGGAATGATGACGGCACCGGTGGCACTCGGATCGCTCATCGGTCTCACCAAGGTCTCATGGGGCGGCATCATGGCCGGTGCCATGCTGCTGACGGCGCCGATCCTCGTCGTCTTCGTGTTCCTGCAACGTCACTTCATCGCTGGCATCTCGGCCGGCGCAGTCAAATAGTCGGGGAACGCCTGATGTCAGAACTTTCACTCAACAACGTGGTCAAGCGCTTCGGCGCGCTCGAGATCATCCATGGCGCCAACCTGGAGGTTAAGGACGGCGAGTTCGTCGTTTTCGTCGGCCCGTCCGGCTGCGGCAAGTCCACGCTGCTCAGGATGATCGCCGGGCTGGAGGATATCTCCGGCGGCGAGATCAATATCGGTGGCAAGGTTGTCAACGATGTCGAGCCGGCCGATCGCGGCATCGCCATGGTCTTCCAGTCCTACGCGCTCTATCCGCACATGACGGTGGAGCAGAACCTGAGCTTCGGCCTGCGCATGAACGGCAATCCGAAGGAGGATACCGAAAAGCGCGTGCAGCACGCCGCCAACATCCTGCAGATCAACGAGCTGATGCAGCGGCGCCCAAAACAGCTGTCTGGCGGCCAGCGCCAGCGCGTGGCGATCGGCCGGGCCATCGTGCGCGAGCCTCAGGTCTTCCTGTTCGACGAGCCGCTGTCGAACCTAGACGCCGAACTGCGTGTCCAGATGCGCGTCGAAATCTCCAGGTTGCACAAGCAGCTCGGCACCACAATGATCTACGTCACCCACGACCAGACCGAAGCGATGACGCTGGCCGACAAGATCGTCGTGCTTCGATCGGGCAACATCGAGCAGGTCGGCGCACCGCTCGATCTCTACGACGATCCCGCCAACCAGTTCGTCGCCGGTTTTGTCGGCTCGCCGAAGATGAATTTTCTCAAGGCCACCGTCGTGGAGACGGCCGCGGGGACGGCGACCATCGCCCTTGTCGGCGAGGACAACGTTCGCCTGACATTGCCGGTCAGTGCGGCGGCGCAGAAGGGGGCGGATGTCACACTCGGCGTCCGGCCGGAGCATTTCACCGATGCCGGGCAGGGCGACACCGATCTCACCGTCACCGTCGATGTCGCCGAGCACCTCGGCAACACCAGCTACATCTACGCCACCACCGCAAGCGCCGGCCAGCTGATCATCGAGCGGCCGGAATCACGCAATGCCGGACAACGCGACACCCTCACCGTCGGGCTCTCAGCCCGGCGCAGCTTCCTGTTCGACAGCGCCGGAAAACGCCTGCGCTGATCGATACCAATCCCAAGACTGACGCAAGAAAGAGGACATCTCCCATGACTTCAGACCAACCGATCCGCTGGGGCATTATCGGCCCCGGCACCATCGCGCGCACCTTCGCCGACGGCATCGCGCATTCGCGCACCGGCAAGCTCGCAGCCATCGCCACCCGCAATCCCGACAAGCCCGGCCTTGCCGAGAACTTTCCCGGCGCCCGTATCGTCGAGGGCTACGAGGCACTGTTGCAGGATAGCGAGATCGACGCCGTCTACATCGCCGTGCCGCACACGGGCCACGCCGAATGGGCGATCAAGGCGATCCGCGCAGGCAAGCATGTGCTCGTGGAAAAGCCGATTTCGCTGACGTCCTTCGAGGCCGAGGCGATCTATCATGAAGCGAAGAAAGCCGGCGTCTTTGCCGGTGAAGCCTTCATGTACCGCGTCCATCCGCAGACGGCCAAGATCGTCGAACTGGTCAAGTCGGGCGCGATCGGCACGGTGCGCATCATCCGCTCCAGCTTCGGCTTCAACATGGGCACCTTCCGGCCCGAGCACCGGCTGTTTGCCAACGAGACGGCCGGCGGCGGCATTCTCGATGTCGGCGGTTATCCGGTCTCGATGGCGCGGCTGATCGCGGGTGCCGCTGAAGGCAAGCCGTTCGTCGAGCCGGAGAAGGTCGCGGCCGTCGGCCATCTCGGACATTCCGGCGTCGACGAGTGGGCCTCCGCGGTGCTCAAATTCCCCGGCGGCATCATCGCCGAGGTCTCTTGCTCGATCATGGCCAACCAGGACAACACGTTGCGCATCATCGGCTCGGAAGGGCGCATCGAGGTCAAGGACTTCTGGTTCGCCTCCGGCCACAAGGGCGGCGTCGGCAAGATCGAACTCTTCAAGGGCAACGAACAGCAGACGATCGAAATCAAGGAGGACCGCTGGCTCTATTCCTTCGAGGTCGATGCGGCCGGAGATGCGATCCGCACGGGGCAGAAAGAATTCGCAGCACCCGGCATGGGCTGGGCGGATTCGATCGGCAATCTCAGGGTGCTCGACCAGTGGCGCGCGTCGATCGGTCTCGAATACAGCGTCGAGAAGGCCGACAAGCGCACCCGCAATCTCGCAGGAGACACCGTCTCTTACGGCAACAGCATTCCGAAGCGCACCATCCCCGGGATCTCCAAGCCGGCCTCCGCAGTGACGCTCGGCTTCGAGTTCTTCCCGAACTTTGCAGCCGCCTCGCTGACGCTCGACGCCTTCTATGAGGCCGGCGGCAATGTCTTCGACACCGCTTTCGTCTATGGCGGCGGCAAGACCGAAAGTATATTCGGCGACTGGCACACCAGCCGCAACGTGCCGCGCGAGGAGATCGTACTGATCGGCAAGGGCGCGCACTCGCCGCTGGTCTATCCCGATATCATTGCCAAGCAGCTCGACCAGTCACTCAACCGGCTGAAGACTGACTACGTCGACATCTACTTCATGCACCGCGACAACCCCGACATTCCGGTCGGCGAGTTCGTCGATGCCATGGATGCCGAGGTCAAGCGCGGCCGTATCCGCGGCATCTTCGGCGGCTCGAACTGGACGCGGGAGCGGATGGACGAGGCGGCCGCCTATGCGGCGAAGAATGGCAAGGCGGCCCCTGCGGCCCTTTCCAACAACTTCTCGCTCGCCGAAATGCTCGACCCGATCTGGGCTGGATGCGTGACGTCATCGACCGACGAGTGGAAGACGTGGCTCAACGAGCGGCAGGTGCCGAACTTCGCCTGGTCGAGCCAGGGACGCGGCTTCTTCACCGACCGCGCCGGCCGCGACAAGCATGACGACGAGGAAATCGTCCGTTGCTGGTACTCCGATCGCAACTTCGCGCGCCGCGACCGCGCCATCGAGCTTGCCGCCAAGCTCGGCCGCAGCCCGATCCATATCGCGCTTGCCTACGTGATCGCCCAGCCGTTCCCCGTCATCCCGCTGATCGGGCCACGCACGATCGCCGAGTTGGAAGACAGCCTTTCGGCGCTCGACATAAAGCTGACGCCCGAACAGGTGAAGTGGCTGGAAGCGTAACGTCGCAGTCGCCAAGATAAGCAACCAGAGTGGGGATTTGGGCAACCAAGTCCCCACTTGCCTTTGCGTTTCCAAATCGGCCGCCCTATATGCCTCCCCAATACCCCGGCTACAGATGCCGGGGCGCGCGTTTTCATGAAACGCATCATTCAGCATTGAGCGTCGCGCCGGCGACCTCGCGCTCAGGTTTGGACAGATACGGGAGCAACACCCATGCATCGGCTATTTCTAATCACGGCGCCTCTGGCCCTCGTGGCCAATCTGGCATTGGCCGACCTGGCGGCTGCACAGGAGCCTGTCGTCGGCGTCTGGAAGACGCAGGTCGGAACGACGGCGACCATTGCCGAATGTGGCGACGGCTTCTGCATCACCATGAAGACGGGCGAGCATGCCGGCCAGAAGATCGGTTCGTTCACGGGCACCGGCAGCAATTTTACCGGCACGATCATTGAGCCGGACAGCAAGAAGACCTTCGACGGCGTGTTGACCGTTTCCGGCGATACCGTGAAGATGCGCGGCTGCACCATGAAGGTGATCTGCCGCTCATTGATCTGGACGCGGATGTAGCCTGTCTACGCGCCGCTCTGGCGGCGCGCTGCGCAAAATTTAGCGCTTCAACCCCTCGATGACGACTTGATATTCCTGGGCGAGCGATATCGCCGCTTTTGCAACCAAGGGATTGATTGATTTGCGATCAATTGCCTGTGAGCAGGCTTCGAACACGCCACGCAACTCGCGCTCGATCGCAAACAGTTCAGGATAATGCTCAATGAGCACCTGGGGCAGAATTTTCGCTTTTGTTTTCATGGATTTGAGCCCGTGGCCCAGATCAACAGGCGTTGCGGTCGCGCTCAGTATGGCCGTCTCAAGCTGCCCGGTGGCGCTAACGATGTCAGTGACCAAAGCCGTCATTATCCCCTCCAACCAACAGAACTGTCAGAGGCAACGCATATTCTGTGCCAACCGTATGGGAGACGCTTGCTAGGTGGCGACTTTCATTTGTTCGACGGCGCACGTAAATAACTATTTAGATACAAAGATTTATCAATTATATCATAGTGATAACAACATTTAACCTTGGCCTCGCCGCTGATTTCGTCTTGACAGTGAATGCCTTTCGCTGTCTGTTTTCGCCCAGGACGCCGCCGCTGGTTTAGGTCGATGGCGCGTGAGGATTGCCTGGAGGATTTATCCATATGCTGAGATTCGCCGTTGTCGGGATCGACCATGGGCACACCTTCGATCACGTGAAGGGACTGCTTGCGGCGGGGGCCGAGTTCGTGGGCTACTGCCCGCAGACATCCGTTCCGGCCATTCGCGAAAATTTCGAAAAGACCTACCCGGATACGCCCCAGATCGATCGCGACCGTTTGTTTGCCGATCCGTCGATCGACGTAATCTGCATTGCCGCAATCCCCTGCGATCGGGCCGATCTTGCCATCCGCGCCATGAGGTCCGGCAAGGACGTAATGACCGACAAGCCCGGCCTGACAAGCTTTGCACAGCTGAACGCCGTAAAGGCCGCGGTGGCAGAGACCGGCCGTATCTTCTCGATCTGCTTTTCCGAGCGACATTGCGTCCGCTCCGCGGTCAAGGCCGGCAAGCTGGTGCAGGCCGGCGCCATCGGCACCGTCATCCAGACTCTGGGAATGGGGCCGCACCGCCTGCAACTGCCGACGCGGCCGGACTGGTTCTTCGACCCGGAGAAATTCGGCGGCATCATCGTCGATATCGCCTCGCATCAGGTCGATCAGTTCCTGTTCTACACCGGATCGACGAGTGGCACGGTTGCCGCGAGTTCCATCGGCAATTTCGGCATGCCGGACAGGCCTGACTTCCAGGATTTCGGCGAGGTCCTGCTTCGTTCCGACAAGGCCTCCGGCTATATCAGGGTCGATTGGTTCACGCCCGAGGCGCTGCCGACATGGGGCGATGGCCGGCTGACGATCCTCGGCACCGAAGGCTATATCGAGCTGCGCAAATACATCGACGTTGCCGGTCGCCCCGGCAAGGACCATCTCTTCCTCGTCAACGGCACCGAGATGATGCACATCGATTGCAGCGACGAACCACTCGACTATTTCTCTGCCTTCGCGGCCGATGTTCACGACCGGACGGAAACGGCGATGACCCAAGGCCATGTCTACGAGGTCTGCCGGCTTTCGCTGGAAGCGCAGGCGAACGCCGTCCGGCTCGGCGCGAGATAGGGGAACAGAGATGACCGCAAAACTCCGCGTCGGCATCATCGGCGCCGGCATCGCCGAACGCCATCTTGCCGGCTTTCGGTGGAACAAGGATCTGTTCAACGTCTCCGTCCTCTGCTCGCTCGACGAGGATCGCGGGCGCAACCTCTGCGACCAGTATGGCATCCCTGAATACACCGGGGACGCCGATACGATGATCCGGCGATCCGATCTCGACATCATCGACATCTGCACGCCGCCAAGCTCGCATTTCGAACTCTGCCGCAAGGCGATCGAATCGGGCAAGCATGTCATCTGCGAGAAGCCGCTGTTCGGCTCGATCGCCGAGGTCGACGAGATGAGCCGCATCGTCGCCCGCGCCGAGGGTCCGAAGCTGATGCCGATCTTTCAGTATCGCTATGGCTCCGGCTTGCAGAAGCTGAAGATGCTGATCGATCTCGGCCTGACTGGCGCACCGTTCCTGACGACGATCGAGACCCATTGGTGGCGCGGGCCGGATTATTATGCGGTGCCGTGGCGCGGTAAATGGGCGACGGAGCTCGGCGGCGGGTTACTGGGCCACGCGATTCACGCCCACGACATGCTCAACTACGTGCATGGCGCCTGTGCCGAAATATTCTCGTTCGGCGCGACGCTGGTCAACCCGATCGAAGTGGAGGACACGGCGGCGCTGTCCATAAGGATGAAGAACGGTTCGCTGGCCAGCCTTTCGATGACGCTCGGCTCGCGCAAGGAAATCTCCCGCCTGCGCTTCTGCTTCAGCGATCTGGTGGTCGAGAGCATTCTTGAGCCTTACACCATGGGTCGTGATCCATGGACGTTCGTGGCCGGAAACGAAGAGCACCAGCAGCGCGTCGACGAGGCGCTGGCGAGCTACGAGACCAAGGAGGATGGCTATACGCGCCAGTTCGAACTCTTTCATCAGGCTCTAACCCGCGGAGAAGAGCCGCCGGTGACGCTTGCCGATGCGCGCAATTCGCTGGAGCTCGTCACCGCTGCCTATCACTCCCAGCGGACCGGACTTCCGACCTCGCTTCCGATACTTTCCGACCATCCTCTCTACCATTCCTGGCTGCCGGATTCGTTCCGTTAGGCCGGGGCAAACCTGTGATGCCTGAATATCTGCAATAACGTTGTTTCAGTCTTGAAAATGGCGGTGAAGTAACGAGTTGCTAAGTTCCGTTTGTCAGCTTGATAGAAGCTATTTTATTGTTGGTTGTTAGAGGTCTTTGATGTTTCTGCGTAAGGACGACTGGATCAATCAGCGTGCCTATTCGCTATGGGAAGCGGAAGGTAGGCCGGAGGGCCGCGGTGGCGATCATTGGCAGCAGGCAACACGGGAATATGAATTGCTGGAACTGACCCGAGCGTCTGCCGATGGCAGCGAACTGATCGAACGGTTGAGGGCGATCGGCCGGTTGATGCGGGCGTCCGATACCGAAGAGGCTGCGCCGGACGTGCCGACTGCGTCGAAGATCGCTCGTCGTTCTGGCCGCTGATGCAGGCCTTAGGGCTTCATTCACCATGATTTCCTCTTTCCCTCAAAATCGAGTGGGAAAGTCGGCTCGACAAAACAACGTCAACCTTTGCCGAACAAGATGCAAATCAGAAGGCATGAAGGCCTTCTTGCATCTGCAGGATCTATCAATGTCGTCAGCGATTGTTCATGAAGTCACGTCACGGTTTGCAGGAACGCGAGGCAGAGTGCCGCGTAGCCGCCGCAAGCCTGAGGTCAGCGAGATCAATCCGCCGGCGCGCCTCGACGACACATCGCTCCAACTCTCCCATATGAAGAAGCTGTTCGACCATTCCTCGCGGGCCGCCCGCATCGGGGTGTGGGAATGCAACCTTCCTGACGAGACGCTGGCCTGGACCGATATGGTCTATGATCTCTTCGATCTGCCGCTCGGCCATCCGCTTGATCGCAACGAGATCGTCAAGCTCTATTCCGAGAAATCGCTGGCTGAACTTACCGAGCGGCGCAATCGCGCGATCCGTGAGCGCAGCGGCTTCAGCCTTGACGCCGAGATCACTACCGGCAAGGGCAACCACCGTTGGATCCGCATTACCGCAACCGTCGAATGCGAAGGTAACGAGCCGGTTCGCATCTTCGGTATGAAGCAGGACATCACGGCGGAGAAGCAGATGTTCGACGAGATCCGCTATCTCGCCGAATTCGATATGCTGACCGGTCTGCCGAACCGGGTGAAATTCCAGTCGAGATTCGAGATGCTCTGCGAGACCGATGCCGCGAAGCAACAGGTCGGACTGTTCCTGATCGATCTCGACGGCTTCAAGCAGGTCAACGACCGCCTGGGCCACCAAGCTGGGGATCAATGCCTGATCGCGGCGGCAAAATGCCTTCTCGCGGCGGTCGGCGGTGCCGAACTCGTGGCGCGCATCGGCGGCGATGAGTTCGCCGTGCTGCATCGCTACAATTCCGAGGATGACGCGCGGCGGATCGCCGATACGATCGTGACATCGCTGGCCGGGTCCTGCGATGACGCCGGCAGGAAGCTGGGAATCGGCGCTTCGGTGGGTGTGGCGCTGGCCGGCGGTCACCGCGAGACCAAGGACATGTTCGCCGCAGCAGACGACGCGCTTTATGCCGCCAAGAGCGGCGGTCGCAACCGGTTCAGAATCGCGCAACCGGCCTATGCCTCGCAGATTCACGCCGCCTGAGCGATTTCGGCGTTCGCCGCACCGTTTAACTGCTAGCCAGGAAATGTCCTTGCCGCCTTTGCAGCATCGCTGTTCCTGCGCTAACACCGGTGCGAGAGCCGGTGCGCGTCTTCGAACGTCGGATCGCCCTGTCACCGATTGAACGAGCAGACATCATGAGCCACATCCCGCTGATCGACTACGACACTGCCGCCGAAGAGGTTCGGCAGGCCCATGATGAGGAGGTGAGGGTCCGCGGTCGTATGACCAACATGAAGCGCACGCTGCTTCATTCGCCGGCGGCACATCGCATCTACGCCGAGTGGTTCACGCTGCGGGCAGAGCTTGCGACAATCGCTGATCGCCCGATCTGGATCTTCTCGCACGCCATCTCCAAATCCTGCAATTCGAAGATCGCCATCGCCTTCTTCCGCCGGGCCCTGATCAGCAACGGCTTCGATCCCGATGCACTTGAGCTTTCAGAGGAGGAGGCACTTCTCGCTGCTTTCGGCAAGGCGATCGTCGCCGATTCCAATGCCATCCCGGCCGGAATCTGGGTCGCGCTGAAGCAGCGCTACGACGCCAAGACGCTGGTGGACCTCGTCGCTTTCGCCGGTATCATGCTGGCGACGGCGGTGTTCAACAACGTCGTCGAGGTCGATTTCGACGCGGAGCTGGAACCCTTTGCCGAGGGCACACGCTGAGCAGTATCCGAAATTATATCAGACGGTTACAGTAACAGAGCGAACCTTGTTCGCAAGTTCCTGCGCCACAAAGACGGCATGCTCGGTGATCTGCGGCAGACCCATCAGCTCGCCGAACGTACCGCGCGCCAGCGGTCCTGAGATCAGCAGCGTTGGGTCGGCGGCGCCTTCACCACCAATGGCCTCGGACCGGTCACTACAAAATATGCCGAGACCTGTCGGGTCGAGTTGCAGGTGTCCATGGGTGCGCAGGTTCGCCAGCCATGGCTGGCTGTCGAGAATGCCGCCATGCGCCGGCCCGGTGGTGACCACTGCAGCATCATAGACATGCTCCACCGGCGCGCCATGGCGCGGGTGCAGGATCACGTGGATCTCGTCGCCGTGGACGCGGGCGTCAGTGACCGAGGCTGCGAGGACATCCATGCGACCCTCTTCGATCGCCTGATCCAGGACCTCTTCGACCTGCGGAGCGATACGAAAACGGTGCACATCCCAGAAAGGCCGTAGATGGCGGACGAGCCGGCGGCGCTCGGAGACAGGCAAGTTTCGCCAGATGGCATGGCCTTGGCCGCGCACCTGATCGATGACGGCATGCCATGTCAGTCCTGCCGCGGCGGCATCGACTACCGTATGCCGGACGTGACGCAGGAGTTGCGCGGCACTAGGGATCAGCGGTGCATCAAAGCTGCCGAACGGGTCCTGCGCCACAGGCGCATGGCCGCGCGCCCGCAAGCCGCGGCGCGATATCGAGGTGATCCGGCCGCGGTGACCATTCAATGCGAGAGAGGCAACGACATCAGCCGCTGTCAGCCCGTTGCCGACGATGAGCAGCCTGTCGTCCGGCCGGATGACGTCGAGCGAGCCGGCTATGGTCGAATCCGCGACGAACCGAGGATGTCTTGCGAGCGCGGCGAGATTTCTGGGCGTGGAGGGCGCGGGGTGGCTGGTCGCTATCACCAGGTAATCCGCAAAGGTCTGCCCGCCCTGGCTGTCCGATAGCCGCCAGAACGCGCCGTCGCGGCTGACGTCGGTGACCAAAGCCTGTCGATGCCTGATGGCGCCTGTCTCGACAAGCGGCTGGAGCGCAGCAGCCACATACTGACCGAATAGTTGCCGGCGCGGAAATACGCTGCCATTTTCTCGGTTTGCCTCAGGATCGTCGGCGATGGCGTCGTTGTCGATGATCCATTGCAAGAAGTCCTCCGGCTGCTCGGGCAGCAGGCTCATGCGGGCCGCCGGGACGTTGATGCGGTGGGCCGCATCGCGGGTGTCATAGGCAAGGCCCCGGCCGATCTCCGGGCGCGGCTCGAAGACGATGATGGCCGGCTGCACCTCCCGCCATGTCAGCGCCAGATGATATGCAACCGCCGCACCCGACAGGCCGCCACCGACGATAGCAACCAGCGGCCGACGGCGGTCCGCATCGAGCGCAATGCGTGGAGAAATATCCTGGTCCGCCAAAATCGCTATCCAATCGCCATGTCGCAAATTCGATGGAGACCGAGTCAAACGGTGTGCCCGCCAATCCTGTTGCGATTCATATCAGCATCCGCTGCGTCGCTGTCAACGCTGACGAGTATGCAGCTTGGCGGTCCGGGGGGCATCTTTGATGTTGGCTATATGGCTTTTCGCTCGATCAGAGCGCGTGGATGGCGATGAGATAGCATGTCGCCTTGCCGTCTATCGTGACGACCTTGCCCGCCGCGCCCTCGAGCAGCAGCGTGTCGCCTTTGTTCAATTCGGCCTTCTCGCCATCCCAATCCAAAACAACCGCGCCCCCGTGGCATAACAGCAGCCAGATCTGCGCATCGACTTCGGCGATAGAATGGCCATCCACATGCAAACGCTCGACGTGATGTTTCAGGACACTGCGGCGAGTCATGACGTTGAGATCGGTGATGGGACCGTCGGCCAGAACCGCAGTCACCGGCACATCGGCGGCGAAGGGTAGGGGCGCGCTTTCCTGTGTCAGCGCAGCCGACGCGGCGCCATCGATCGCAAGTGACATGCCTTGGCCGTCGAGGATCGACAGCGTCCTGTCGATGCCGGGGAAGATCGAGAACGCGCCATCGGTCGCGACTGTGGCCATGCTGATCCGCCAGTCGAATTCCGACAGTGCCGCCGCATCCGGTCGAACGGCGATCTCGACCGTTTCACCGCCACCGTTCTTCCAGGGCATGCGACGGAAGGTGCTGGATTTCAGCATTGTGGCAGTGGGCATTGGGGCTCCGGAGGTTGCAAAGTAAAGAGGACTGCAAGACACTTTCTATGTCAAATCCGTTGGAGGCGAATGAGGAAAGTCGTCAATATTAGCGAGGCGAAGGTGCATCTGTCGAAGCTGATCGAGAAAGCTGCTATGGGTGAAGCCTTCATCATCGCCAAAACCGGAAAACCCATGGTCAAAGCCGCGCCGGCTTCATGACGGGTATGTTCACAACGCCAGACGACTTCGACACGATGATGGCCGAAGAGATCGAGGAGATGTTCTACGGCACCGCCGACAAGTTCAAAGACCGGTGAAGTGGATAGGACCATCGCGAAATACGGTGGCCCTATCCGCCTCATGTAGACTCAGTTTCCGAGAATGCCTGGCAGCCGCAGGCCCTTTTCCTTCGCGCAATCGAGCGCGATGTCGTAGCCGGCATCGGCGTGGCGCATGACGCCGGTTGCCGGATCGTTCCACAGCACGCGTTCGAGCCGGCGATCGGCATCTTCCGATCCGTCGGCGCAGATGACCATGCCGGAATGCTGGCTGAAGCCCATGCCGACTCCGCCGCCGTGATGCAGCGACACCCAGGTGGCGCCGGACGCGGTGTTGAGCAGGGCGTTGAGCAGAGGCCAGTCGGACACGGCGTCCGATCCGTCCCTCATCGCTTCCGTCTCGCGGTTTGGCGAGGCGACCGAGCCAGAGTCGAGATGGTCGCGGCCGATGACGACAGGAGCCGAGAGTTCGCCGTTGCGGACCATCTCGTTGAAGGCGAGGCCGAGCTTGTGGCGGTCGCCAAGACCAACCCAGCAGATGCGTGCAGGAAGGCCCTGGAAGGCGATGCGTTCACGGGCCATGTCGAGCCAGTTGTGCAGGTGCTTGTTGTCGGGCAGCAGCTCCTTCACCTTGGCATCGGTCTTGTAGATATCTTCGGGATCGCCCGACAGCGCCGCCCAGCGGAACGGACCAATGCCTCGGCAAAACAGCGGGCGGATATAGGCCGGCACGAAGCCGGGGAAGGCGAAGGCGTTTTCCAGGCCTTCGTCCTTGGCGACCTGGCGGATGTTGTTGCCGTAGTCTAGCGTCGGAACGCCGGCATCCCAGAAGGCGACCATGGCTTCGACATGTTGCTTCATCGAGGCGCGGGCGGCGGCCTCGACGCCCTTCGGATCGCTCTCGCGCTTGGCCTTGTGCTGGGCAACAGTCCAGCCGATCGGCAGGTAGCCGTTGAGCGGGTCATGGGCGGAGGTCTGGTCGGTGACGATATCGGGGCGCGGACCGCCGGCCTTCATGCGGCGCACGAGTTCCGGGAAGATTTCGGCGGCATTGCCGAGCAGGCCGACGGACTTGGCTTCGCCCTTGGCCGTCCATTCGGCGATCATAGCCAAGGCTTCATCAAGCGTCTTGGCTTTTGCATCGACATAGCGGGTGCGCAGGCGGAAATCGATGCGGGTCTCGTCGCTCTCAACGGCGAGGCAGCAGGCGCCGGCCATGACGGCCGCCAGCGGCTGGGCGCCGCCCATGCCGCCAAGGCCGCCTGTGAGGATCCACTTGCCGGTCAGGTTACCGCCGTAGTGCTGACGACCGGCTTCCACGAAGGTTTCATAGGTGCCCTGCACGATGCCCTGCGTTCCGATATAGATCCACGAGCCGGCAGTCATCTGGCCATACATGGCAAGACCCTTCTTATCCAGCTCGTTGAAATGGTCCCAGGTGGCCCAATGCGGCACGAGGTTGGAGTTGGCGATCAGCACGCGCGGCGCATCCTTGTGGGTGCGGAATACGCCGACCGGCTTGCCTGACTGTACCAGTAGCGTTTCTTCCTCGGTCAGCGTCTTTAGCGTCGCGACGATCTGGTCGAAATCCGCCCAGGTGCGGGCGGCGCGGCCGATGCCGCCGTATACGACCAGCTCGTGCGGGTTCTCCGCGACGTCGGGATCGAGATTGTTCATCAGCATGCGCAGCGGCGCTTCGGTCATCCAGCTCTTGGCAGTGAGCTCGTTGCCCCGCGGGCTTCTGACGTCGCGAATGTTGTGGCGTGGATTGCTGGTCATTGCGGTTCCCCTGATCTGGGTTTGAAGGCTTATCGTTTCAGGCTTGCTGTTTGAGGCTGGGAGCGATCGCGGCGATGCGCGCCAGAATGTCTTTCAGATGCACGCGAAGGCGCTCGGCCTTGGCGGGATCGTAGGCGAAGGGCGGGGCCTCGGTGGCGAGATGCGTCGATTGCGCGAGTTCCATCTGGATCGCATGGACGCCGGTCTGCGGCTGCCCGTAATGGCGCGTCGTCCAGCCGCCCTTGAAGCGGCCGTTGAGGATGCTGTCGTAGCCGTCCGCGGCTGCAGCGGCGGTCACCGCAACGGTTGTCTGCTCGATCGCCTTGTCGCAGGTCTTGCCCATGTCGGTGCCGATGTTGAAGTCCGGCAGCTTGCCCTCGAACAGGAAGGGAATGTGCGAGCGGATCGAGTGGCAGTCGTAGAGGATGGCCACACCGTGGATGGATCTCACCCGCTCGATCTCGGCGGAAAGTGCCGCGTGGTACGGCGCGTGGAAATCGCGAAGGCGAGCGGCGATATCGGCTTCATCAGGCGCCTGGCCGTCCTTCCAGATCGGCACGCCGTCGAAATCGGTCTGCGGGATCAGGCCGGTGGTGTTCTGGCCCGGATAGAGGCTGGTGCCGGATGGGTCGCGGTTGGCGTCGATGACGTAACGGTGGAAGGTGGCGCGCACGGTGGTGATGCCGTCGAGCAGGCCGTCGTAGAGATTATGGATGTGCCAGTCGGTGTCGGCCAGCAGCTTGCCGTTGTCGTTCAGGCGGTCCCATATGGCCGGCGGGACGTCGGTGCCGGTGTGCGGGAAACCGAGGATAACGGGGGAAGTGCCTTGGCGGGTTTCGTGGGTGGTCATTGGTGGGCTGCTCCGTCGGTTGCGGGTGCCACAAGCGAAACCATCTCCATCATCCCCCCAGCACCGGCAGAATACCCGACGACACCGCCGCATTGAGCGTTCCCGACGCCACCAGATCGCTCGCCGCCTGCAGATCATTCGCCATGTAGCGGTCGACCTCGAGCGTCGGCACCACGCTGCGGATCGCCGTGATCGCGCTCTGCAGTTCGGGGCTGGTGGCCAGCGGTGCACGGAATTCCACGCCTTGGGCGGCGGTCAGCGCCTCGATACCGATGATCGAGAACAGGTTGTCGGTCATCTGCAGCAGACGGCGGGCGCCGTGGCAGGCCATGGAGACGTGATCTTCCTGGTTGGCGGATGTCGGCGTCGAATCGACCGAGGCCGGATGTGACATTTGCTTGTTCTCGGACATCAGCGCTGCCGAGGTCACTTCGGCGATCATCAGGCCGGAGTTGAGGCCGGGCTTCTTGGCGAGGAAGGCCGGCAGGCCGTAGGACAAGGCGGGATCGACCAGGAGCGCGATTCGGCGCTGGGAGATGGCGCCGATCTCGCAGACAGCAAGTGCGATCTGGTCGGCGGCGAAGGCCACGGGCTCGGCATGGAAGTTGCCGCCCGACACCACCGTGTTATCGGACAGGACAAGCGGATTGTCGGTGACGGCATTGGCTTCGATCTCCAGCGACCGCGAGACCTGTCGCAGCAGATCGAGGCAGGCGCCGTCGACCTGCGGCTGGCAGCGGATGCAATAGGGGTCCTGCACCCGCTCGTCGCCCTCGATATGGCTCTGGCGGATGACGGAGTTGTCGAGCAACGCGCGCAGGGCGGCCGCCGTATCGATCTGGCCCTTGTGGCCGCGCAGCGTGTGGATGTCGGGGTGGAACGGCGCCGACGAACCCATGGCGGCATCGGTGGACATGGCGCCTGTTATCAGCGCTGCCTGGGCGGCACGGTGGGCGCGGAACAAGCCGGCCAGCGCCAGAGCGGTCGAGGTCTGCGTGCCGTTGATGAGCGCAAGGCCCTCCTTGGCGGCGAGCACGACCGGCGTCAGACCCGCCTTTTCCAGTGCCTCGGCGCCAGACAAGCGTTCGCCAGCGAAAAAGGCTTCGGCCTCGCCCATCATAACGGCTGCCATGTGCGCGAGTGGCGCAAGGTCGCCAGACGCGCCAACCGAGCC
>Ga0247741_1000900_pt1 | contig 16305 bp, 16 predicted proteins | sample UWRJL213509R2_FD_180945 | JGI IMG/M metagenome (GOLD analysis project Ga0247741, IMG submission 180945) | Plant litter microbial communities from Arlington Agricultural Research Station in Wisconsin, United States - UWRJ-L213-509R-2 | ecosystem: Environmental > Terrestrial > Plant litter >... | reverse complement strand
ATCTTCAAGCTGGCATCTGCGCCTGTGGACGACTTGTAGTAGCGGTTGTTGAAGGCTGTCATGGTGGCCAAGTTGTTCTGCATGTTCGTCGTCGACAGAGTCGCGAGAATTGCCTTGACGGCAGTTTGGTGAGAGGGTGTAGGGACTACAGAGGTACGATGGTCAATTTCGGTCCATAGAGGCTTGTGTCGTGCACTTACAAGCTGCGACTGCAAGCTCTTTGGACTTGGGTCCGGCAGCCTTGAGCTTCTCCTCCTCTTCGTAAACCTCTGTTACATCGAACTGCGGAAGGGATACATGAGCAACAACCAAAAGTACAACTGAGATTCAGACTTACAAACTTGACGCCAGACCTCATAAGATCTAGGACTTGGTCCTCCGATTTCCAAACAGGTTCAGCATCCTCATTGAGGCTCAACAGGCGAAGGCCCTTGCCAGCATTTTCAGCGATCTCTGCAGAAGATATCGGCGCCGCAGAGATGAGCGACAATGACGAGAGAATCAAAGAGAGCAAAAGAGTGAACTGCATCGCTGCTCAGGTTGGTCGAACAAGACTGGGCTGGACGAATAATCGAGATACATTTCACTCCAGTCCTTTATAATCGCGGGTGTTACGCTCCGAGTCCTCTATTCAAACCACAGATAAGGAAGTGTAGTCGTGAGCACGCAATGTAGAAGACAGCAACCATTTGGCTTCCTCCGCCAAGCCCAAATGCTATCAGGATCTGCACACGAAGTCACTCGAGAAGCACAAGGCCAGATGAGCTAGTTAGGCCTCAATTCGTGATATGGAGGTCGATAGCCCGAAGGCAAGCGGGCACGGTGAGGAGCACGTCGTCGTTTTCCACATGCATGCCCGACATTTGGACAAAGGTGAAGGTTGAAGCCAAATGGTGACACTACAAACGTCAACCGAAAAGGCAATATAGATATTTGCGTCTGTTGCAACCTGCAATCAAAGCCGTCAATGGCGTTGAGCTCATGCGCTCCTTATCGCTGCTCGCCCATGCAGCTCCGGGCGCTCGTGGCTTCCGTGTAGATGTCCATACGCAAGAACTCTTACTCTGAGGTTATTCTGGACGACGGGAAAACAACGAGTGCCATGCCGATTTCGGCAGCAGAAGAGGACGCCTGTCCAACGAAGCGCTGACACTAAACTTATCATCGTTTGAATTCTTCGATGGTGTCCTTGACATCGCGCAAACACTTATTGGGATGCTTAGTACGCGTGTGGCCAGCCTGTGATCCCGGTGGACGTTATCAAAACCGACCAGTCAGCCCGTCAGCCGCTTCCGTGGATCCTCAAGTATGCCAGATCCTGACTGACTGCAGCGTTGCGCCATGGAGGACCCATCGTTCGAACTGAGCCATGTGGAGTCCAGTCACTGGATTCCGACAAGTTTCTCCGAGAGCTCTCTTGATATCCTGCAAATCACAGAAGCCTTCGGTCAACCTGCTTTGCTCTCGGAATCTCTGACCTTGGACTCGCTCTCAAGTATTGGATCCAATGTTCCCCCTATGTCTCCTCGATTCACTCAGCCTCCCACCAGGCTTGTCAATCTTGGTCACGACCTCAAGCTATTTCCTCTCCTTCTTGGGAACCAAGCGGAGGACACATCACCCGACACTCCTGCTAACGCGGACGACTCTGTCAACGTCACCACCCCAACGTCACCTCGTCTTGACGCCCTATTCAAAGAGGACCTGTACATCAACATGTGGGCTGTGAGTTATAGTCCATTTTAATTTTATTTAAAACAACCTAACCGCCCTTATCAGCGAGAAGTCCTTCCTTGGCGGCCACCTAATCACTCCCCTTGGGAGCCCATACCCGTCGGACAGACTCAAAAATGGGTGGCAAAAGGGTCTATGTTTTCTTCTGCCAGCTTTTCTCGTGCCTTAGCACAAGCTCGCTCAGGTGCGGGTGCCGTGGATTTGGATAGCGACGTGACTCTGGACGGCGCATGCACTGATGGTCGACCGGGTCCACCCATCCCAACAGTCTTCAAGTCCACTGCCATCCAGTTGGCTATGGCCGACCTACATCCATCTCTTGCTCGTCAACGCAAGCTGGACATGCTAGATCCAGAAATCCTCGAGCTCATACGCGGTCTAGATGGCTACGACGAATGCTTCCATGACCATGTTGGTGACTCTGAGGCCTTGGACGTAGGCAACGACAGTATAATGCAGTCAAGGGAGCTTGACTCTTCTCAGCTGCCTTACCTGATTGTTTCAAACTCTCGCTCCTCCTTCCCGCTGGGACTGGCCCTGGACTCTCCTTATGATCCGCAGAACCTGAAGATCACTCCAGCCAAGTCGATGCTTGCATACCGGCGGGGCAGGAACGCCCCGACGCCTCTCTCATTGGCGAGACTGAAACCAAACCATCCGCAACCAAGTGGCATCGCATACCCCGGCATACCTACACCTTTCCTAGGGTCTCCGTCGTATTCATACGAGTTCCTTGGCTCAGCTGGCGACAATAAAGGTGGTAATATCACCCCAGGGATGCGCGCTGAAGACATGATCCACAATCTCCGACTCAAATGTTCGGCAATGGCACCTCGTACTCCTCCCATTGCTGCTGTCTCTGCAATATCTCGTTCTCAGCATCTTCAGATACGTGAGACTACGAGCTCCCAGCTTCCCGATGCCTCTGATGAGGCTAGCATTGATGAATGGGCTTTTGCGAACTCTCTTCTGGCAGAACTTCAATCGGTCGAAGATACGACGTTTCCCACCTTGCTTACCCATTCAAATCCGAGAAAGGAGGCGGTGCCACCCTCAAAGGGGAAGTCCTTGCTGACGCCATCTCATCAAGTCACTACACTCGCTTCCAGGAGGCATATGTACCACACCCCAAAGAAGATACTTTCGACGACGTCGCCTACTGCTTCTTTTGGCCCAAGACATCGTACACCAGCCTCCTCCCCAATGCCCCTTGGCAATGTTCCAAAAACCCCCTCCCGACTTCGGTCCAGCATGGTACAGTCTCCGGCTTCCAACTCAAAAGTGACCGGTCAGTCCACTGGGAAAAAGTCGCTCAAAAATGTCCGCTTTGCAGTGAAGGAGACTGGGATCGAGGACTCGGAAATCCTGACAGTTCATCGTCCCCTGTCGCTTCGTGCCCCGATTCCCAAGAAATTAGGCAGTAACTTCAACCATACTCCGTCTCGCAAGATACCTCCCGCGCGTAAGCAGAATGTTCAATCCAGTTCCAGTCCGGCTAGCGTTAGAGTACCACTCGCACCTCGTCCACCGTCGCTTCCCATGCGTGTTACACCCAAGCGTCCTGTCACTTCCAATGCAGTACCCGGTCCTAAACCCAAAGGATCCGCTTTCAGACGTTCAACTCCAGTTCAACCTATCAAAGAACGCGACAACTCCCTCTCAGGATCTGTTGGCTTTGGCTCCCCACTCCGTCACTCTTTCGTGCATATTGACAACGTATCGTCTCAATCCGAAACCGATACATCAACACCCGTAGACCTTCCTCTCCAAGAGGTCCAGAACGTCCGCCGCTCGAGTACTATAACCCTCGGTCGTGGGCGCCACTCGCTCAGCCGGATCATCAAGGGACCTATCTTAGCGCTTAAGGAGAACAAGCGCGCTACGATCAGCGCCATTTCCAGTTCGCGAGGTACAAGTGCTCAAAACGAGAATGCAGCACGACGCGGATCGGGCGAGGAGTCGGGTGCGCTTCCGTCTGGCAGGAAGAAAAGTCGCATGTCTGGCCCTCTTCGAAACATCTTCAAGGCGCGTTCTAGAATCTAATCAGATAATTCACAGTTTGGGATGTTGGTTTTTTTTAATGGGTTATACGGTGTGTAGGTTATTGGCTAGGATGTGTGATATTCTTTTGCAATTGTTCGAGATGCCTAGCAAACGTGACAGGGATCTACCTATATAAAGCAACACTGGGAAGGTCAATCTTCGAGTTAACGTTTGGCTTCATACGTTGAGAGAATATTTGATACTATTTTGCGTAGCTTAGTATTAGCTAGCCAAAAAGTGGTTGAAGCACGGAGGTGCTCTCCAGCCCATATCGAGAGACTTAGCAAGACTAGCATAAGCACCTGAGCCTTGCCTTACTACGAGCTATCTACTCTCACGAGAACCTGCTTCAAGTTAGTTCACTCATGGCGTTGGAAAGCTAGATTATTGGTTGTTGTGACTTGCCGAGATGCGTTTACTACGGTGCAAGTGTACAACGTTCGAGCTATGATTGAAAGCCCATGAACATTTAAAATAACTGGCCTATAGTTTTAAAGGGACGTCGAACTTCATGATTAAATTGCGGTACTATATCTAAGTCGGTAATAAATAAAGTATCGTTTGCCTCTTCAAAGAACGCAAGATTCGATATCGGTAAACGACATCGTTGAAAGTTTCTTATCCACTAGGATAGCTATCCTTTGTCGATGTTCTGCATCGGCCTGATGGTCTAGTAGTATGATTCCTTGTTAGGGCGCTTATGGCGTATATTTCGAGGAGGTCCCGGGTTCAATTCCCGGTCAGGCCCACTAGTGATAGTTTTTGGTCACATTTTGCTATACTCTCTGGAGAGGACAAGATTCATGGTAAGGTACTTAAATTTTTTTTTCCAGCTTTCACTGCGTGTGTGGTGGTCCTAACCGTAAGCTTACATGTCCTCAATGCAGATGTCGTTCTGAAAAAGGTGTTTGCATTGTCTCCAACTTTCCCCAAGGTCGCCTGGCCATGAGAAGTAACAACGATTCACAATAAACCGCTCTACTTCATTGCTCACCAAATTCAAACACATCGAAGCTGATGAAGCTCGTTGCAGACACCAAAAGTAATTTGCGCCAAGGCGGGCGCTAAACAACAATGATTACCTTTTTCTGAACATGAACAAGCGAACAGGCAGAATGCGGAGTTCGAAATGCCGTCTGATCACGCTTGAGTCAACGATTGTTTCATCATACGACTGTCTACACATCAACCTACGTCGTCGGTCCTACGAAGCGCTGAGGAGGCCTCGTTGAGTACCTGGGTCTCAATGATTGCGGAAGAACAGAACAATTTGCCAAACTTGTTCATATGGGTGCCTCGTTCACAGACATCTCGGGGCATGTGACGTACGTATTTAAATTTCGACCTCTAGGAGACTTGTGCCTTATCTATGCTATGCAAGAACGCTGACCCGTTTCCATTTGGGAGAGCTGACGGAAACGGAAAGCAGTAGGACCGTGATTTGGACTCATTCATAGTCTATCTTGAAGTCAGGTCAGTCCGCAACAACCTTGACGCTGGTTTGCCTCATCTCGCACTAGGTGATAAAATTGGTATGTCGATTCACATACCTTCATACGAGCCACTCTGAAGAACGACAGTAGATCACTCAGACGTCATCAAGCCCAAGGGACATGTCTCTTACGAAGAAGCCCGAGTTCGTCCCGCCGTCCGCAACACACAATGATATTGGAGACACTGCCATGCGAGATGGTACAACTGGTAATTACAACGCCTTTGAAATCATCTGCATTAGGTTATACCTTATACAATACTTTAGATCTGACGCCTCATGACACGGAACACATCGAAATCGATCAGCATGCGCTTGATAACATTGCATCTAACAGAGACCTTTCTGGGACGCCAGCGCCTCAGTTAGCTGAGAAAGATCGCCAAACTCTCTATGAAGATGTGGCTCTTCGACTTTTTATAACAGGTAAGTTCGAATGAATAACAGACACATTTGTATCTCGAACATCATCGATGCATGATCACTACCAGACCTCGAACTTCAATGCACAACGGAAGGATTCGAATCTCCTACCTTCGATACAGTCAGGCTCTCCATTGTTGGACTTGCCACCGGAGAGGAGGGGGTTTGGTTGTTGAAAAGGGTGTCAGAAGATACGTGGAAGCAGGCATCGAGTCTCATCGATCTGTAAGAATTCCACAACACACAACTCCACTCAATGATTTGACGCCCCTCGTTTGCAGACCCATGGACGTAGACAGAGGCCTTTCAATTGTGGCTACATCTGAGGACTCGACCGAATTCGCGCACATGTCTTTGATGAAGGATGAACTGGTTTTGGATGTAGGAACCGATGAAGCGCGTAAGTCCATGGATGCGTGTTATACAAAAATGGCTGCTCATGAAGAAATGATCAGGGATTACTAGGCCCTTCGTCTCTGGAGTGGGTGTACCAGCAATGAAACTGTCGTTCGCGGTGATTAGGTCGTCTGAAGAGGAAATTATGGATGAGGACGATAGTGATGATGAGTTAGCAAAAACTGGTATGTTCGAACTTGGGCTATGAAAAGAAAACAACGGTTAATGTACCGTGTAGCTGGAGAATTAGCGGGCCGCGGAATTGACTTGATGGAAAAATTCGAGCGAATTGGCAATCTGGTCGACCTCACGAAAGCCATTTCCGTTCGGCAGCGGATCATTGAACTCACTCCCAATGGCAGCGCAGATATGCCAGGATACCTAAATGACCTTGGAAATTCACTACAATGTCGCTTCGAACACACTGGCGAGCTCTTTGACATCGAGGAAGCCATCTCAACACAGAAGCGCGCCATTGAACTCACTCCTAATGATGACGCAAACATGCCAGGATACCTGAATGACCTTGGAAATTCATTTCAATGTCGCTTCGAACACACTGGCGAGCTCTTTGACATAGAGGAAGCCATCTCCACACATCAGCGAGCAATTCAACTCATTCACAATGGCCACGCAGATATGCCAAAATGTCTGAATAACCTTGGGAATTCATATCAGTGCCGCTTCGAACACACAGGGGACCTCTCTGACATCTCAGAAGCCATATCAACCCAGCAGCTGGCAGTTCAACTCACTCCCAAGGGCCATGAGGATATGCCAGGACGACTGAATAACCTTGGAAATTCATATATGGGTCGCTTCGAATACGCTGGCGATCTCTCTGATATAGAGGAAGCCATCTCAACTCAGCAGCAAGCAGTTCAGCTACTTCCCAATGGCCACTCAAATATGCAAATGTGCCTGAATAACCTTGGAAGGTCGTATATGTTTCGTTTCGAACGCGGAGGGGAGCTCTCTGATATCTCAGAAGCCATCTCAGCCCAGCGGCGAGCGGTTCAACTCACTCCCAGTGGCCACGCGGATATGCCAATGTATCTGAATAACCTTGGAAATTCATTTCAATCACGCTTCGAACACACTGGCAACCTCGATGACATATCAGAAGCTATCTCAGCCCAGCAGCGGGCGGTCCAACTCACCCCTAATGATCACGCAGACATGCCAGGATACCTGACTAACCTTGGAAATTCATTTCAATGTCGCTTCGAATGCACTGGTGAACTCCCTGACATCGAGGAAGCCGTCTCAGTCCAGCAGCGAGCGGTTCAACTCACTCCTGATGGCCACGCAGATATGCCAAAATGCCTGAATAATCTTGCAACTTCATATATATTTCGCTTCGAACGTGTAGGGGATCTCTCTGATATCTCAGAAGCCATTGCAAATCAGCAACGAGCAGTCCAACTCACTCCCAATGGCCACGCGGATATGCCAGGACGGCTGAATAACCTTGGAAATTCATTCCAATGTCGCTTCGAACATGCGGGCCAACTCCCTGACATCGAGGAAGCGATCTCCACACAGCAGCGAGCAATTAAACTCATTCCCAGTGGCCACACGGATATGCCAACGTATCTGAATAACCTTGGGGTGTCATTCCTTCGTCGCTTCGAACGCACAAGGGAGCTCTCTGATATCGCAGAAGCCATTTCGGCCCAGCAGCGAGCGATTCAACTCACTCCCAATGGCCATGCATTTACCCCAGGCCAACTGAATAACCTTGGGAATTCATATCAGTGCCGCTTCGAACGCACAGGGGACCTCTCTGACATCTCAGAGGCCATCTCAGCCCAGCAACTAGCAGTTCAACTCACTCCTAATGGCCATGCAGATATGCCAACATATCTGAATAGCCTTGGGGTGTCGTTTCTTTGTCGCTTCGAACGCACAGGAGACCTCCCTGATATCTCGCAAGCCATCTCAACCCAGCAGCTAGCAATTCAACTCACCCCCAATGGCCACGCGGATATGCCAGGACGACTGAATAGCCTCGGGAATTCATATCAGTGTCGCTTCGAACGTGCAGACCCGGGGGAACTTTCTGATATCTCACAAGTCATCTCACTCCAGCAGCAAGCGATTCAACTCACTCCCGACTGGCACGCACGTAGGCCACTGTACCTGAATAACCTTGGAACATCATTTCAGTGTCGCTTCAAGCGCACTGTTGATCTCCTCGACATTGAGGAAGCTATTTCAGCCCAGCAGCAAGCGGTTCAACTCACTCCCCAGGGCCATGCAGACATGCCAATGTACCTGTATAACCTTGGAAGTTCATATCAGGATCGCTTCAAATGTACGGGGGATGTCACAGATACCTACACCGCATCATCATATTATCAAAAGTCTGCCACGACTTTTGGACCTCCTTTAATTCGCCTAGATGCAGCTCGACTATGGGCGCAACTGTCATCGACTCATGATCGTCCACAATCCCTGAAAGCTTATGGTGTTGCAATTGATCTCATATCTCAGGTTGCGGGTATGCACCGCACCATCGAGCAGCGTCATACACATCTCACCGAATTCTCAATTTTTACTACATCAGCTGCTTCAGTTGCATTCGCGCAGGGCGAGATCAATAAAGCCCTTGAGTGGCTTGAACAAGGTCGTTGCCTAGTCTGGAGCCAGCTAAACCAACTTCGCACACCTGTGAACGACCTACGTGAACACGACGAGCACCTCGCTCAACGCTTCGTGGATATCTCAAGCGCTCTGGAATTGTCAGGATCTCGACGTGGACGAGGAATTTTCGACATAGGTGCCTCGCTGTCTCAAAAATTGAGCTTAGAAGACGAAGCTCGCAATCATGTAAAACTTGCTGGCGAATGGAACCAATTGCTTGATGAAATTCGTCGCATTTCTGGGTTCCATGATTTTCTTCGGCCCCCTCGGACGTCAGACCTTCTGAAAGATCTCCCACCAGACGGTCCTATCATCCTCATCAACGTTCAGGAAGACCGCTGTAACGCCTTAGCTCTCATTTCTGTCTTAGACGCACCCATCCACATCCCTCTCGACAATTTCAGCCTTAAACAGGCGTCTGTGCTCAGAGATCATCTGCACCACTTTCTTTCATGGAATAATGTTCGCATTCGGGAAGCAGATCGTGCAATACGCTTAGTGCCGGGTCACCGTGTCAAAAGTAACATCCATTTTGTTCTCGGGGCGCTATGGATGCACGTAGTGTGGCCAATCTTGGATGGTCTTAAGTATTCCGTGAGTGCCCTTCGCCTTCGTCCCAAACGGACTGTACTTACTTTAATTGTCCTTTTCCTAGTATAATGCTTTGTTGAAGCCACATCGGCTATGGTGGTGTCCAACAGGTCCCCTTGCATTCCTTCCACTCCATGCCGCGGGGATATATGGTCAAAAGCACGATGAGCGATCTGCACCTGGCTCATGTATTTCTGACTTCGCGATTTCTTCATATACTCCCACCGTCAACGCGCTCCTCCAAACGGTCAAGAGCTCTATCTATCCACGGCCACGGTCATCGACCAAGCTCCTTATCATCAGCCAGCCAAACACACCAGGCTGCTCTCCAATCAAAGGCGCCACAGAGGAAATGGACATTATATTGAAAATTGTTGGGCTGGAAGATTGCAAATCCCTGGAGGCAGAGACCGCAACGGTCAGCCGAGTGAAACTGGAAATGGCATCGCACAGTTCAATTCACTTTGCGTGCCACGCGAGCCAGGACGTTGAGAGCCCGCTCAAGAGTGGATTTTACCTCCATGATGGACGACTCGAACTCGCAGAGGTCATGAAGCAGAAGATTGCTCACTGTGAGCTGGCATTTTTGTCCGCATGTCAGACAAGCACCGGTGATGAGAATCTTTCGGAAGAGGCGGTCCACCTTGCTGCTGGAATGTTGGCAGTGGGATATCGAGGCGTAGTAGCAACGATGTGGTCGATCAAGGACAAGTATGGCCCTTTGGTGGCCGAAGGTTTCTACCAGTATCTTATGGATAAGGGGAGTACTCCTGGAAAGCTAGAACTCGACGTAGTCAATCCTGCACGCGCTCTCCATCACTCTATACAGTGCATTCGACAGCAAGTTGGTGACACCGAGCAGGGCCTCCTGACGTGGGTACCGTATGTTCACTTTGGCTATTAGAAATCATTCTCGTATTCCATCCAGCAGAAACCACCATCTATATTAGAGAAGTCCATATACAGCGTAAACTTTAATTAATAGAATTGAGAGCCTGAAAATCACTCTGCGCGCATTAGGAGTCGCGGTTAGTTATTGGAAACCCTAGAGGACCTGCGCACGAGAGTCGACTCTTGCGAACCATTGCTGTTGGAAGTCCTTGTATCAATGTGTGGCGATTGGTGCTCTTAGATCCCTTTATTTGAAAAGGCCCAGTGTTTAGTGACCACTGGCTTGCTCGGGTCTGCACTAAACGGCACAATCACAACTCTCTGGTCTAGAATCAGAAAAACAAATTACATATAACACATACTATTGCAATGGTTTGCGAGTGACTTCAGAATCCTCCCAACCAATACGTCTCGTCCACTCATGTTATCGACTATAATTAAGAGGACGGATTTCCTGGACCTCCACCCCGAGGCTGGCCACCGTGAAAGGCGCCCCGAGCTGCATGACCCATACGGAATATACCTGGCAAAGGCACGATTGGGGGCGTTTCCCATCGTCCTCCTCCAATCCGAGGAGCTATCGGCGGTGCTGGGTTCTCCGTTTGCACCTGGATCTCATCGTCATCATCTCCAGGCTATAAATTTGGAAAGTCAGCACGCTTTCAGTCCTCGCGAACAGGCCTAAAGCCGAACGAACCTCCAGATCGATTACCAACGCTCCAGTGTGCCACCCGGCCGCCGTTGCAGAAAAACAAAACCTGTCTCGTGGGGTTTTGCTATTGTGGTCGAATCTAACCTCTGTCGGAACGTTCACTTCAGGTAGTTCTCCCGATCGTCCGCGTTCCAGGGTGAGCGTCTTCGACCTCTCGTTAGCAAACCCACCAGGTGTGCCTGGCTCCAGTTTTGTAGGGTCTCCAAGACCTAGAGCACCGTTCGAATAGGCTCCCCACGTGAGCAGCTTCCCGTTAGCTGTCAAAGCTGCGTTGTGATAGTCTCCGATCACGACTGATATGACAGATTTGTTCTGCAATTCTTGGATAACTTTTGGCTCCGTGTCTGGTTTTGTTTCGGTATCCCCAATAAGGACAACAGAGGATGAGCCTGTAGAGTATGCCACGAAGTTCTTAAAATTTGCAGTAATCTAAAATTTGCGAAGGGTTAATATGTCTCTGACTTATGAAATGTTAATATTATGCTGACATGAGTAATCTGCATCATCTTCGGTGGAACGACTTTCGACACCGTATCGCCTGCGTCTGAAAATATTGGGTGCTCCTTTACCCGCTCCAACTCGCTGAATCGCGGAAGCTAAGAGCGCCGTAAGGATCAGCTTGTCGTGCAACTGGAGATAAACTGCTCACGTATTCCCATTGCCCATGCGGAACGGCAGTCTCATCGTGCAGGGATCCATACTTCAGAACATGCCCATGGTTTGTCAAACCGATGATGTGATTATCGAACCCTGCGATCTGTATGAGCTCTGTCCTAGTCTGCTGATTTGTGCTTCCAGTATTCTGTAGCTCAGGCAAGGCTGGAATAGATGGCAGCCGTGTGGGCGTTAGGTCCAACTCCCATGTGATGCACGGGATGACATCCTTCTCCGGACTCGCCTTCTTATCACCTTCGCCATCCATATCACGCATTTTCTGTTCTACCACTGTCCCCATGCCCCCCCCAAAGGGCCACCATACGAAGACGTCACCAGATTTCGTGAGGAGAGCAGAATATCCCCATCCACACTCGATCTGCTTGGGTGCGTATTCCGGATCACTGAGAACAGGCGATGTCAAGACGAATGGGCGGCCCCAGTTCGTAAGTGTCCAGATCTTGTTCGAGCGATCCAGAAAGGACGAGTGTATGCGCCCACAGCTACAACGTAGGTGGTATAATTAGCTATCTTATCCACTGATCAAAGAATGTTCCTGACCTGATGCTGCGAATTGGCGTAGGCATCTTGAGCATGTGAGGTACCCTAGCAGTTTTCGCGACATTCGCGAAACCTTGGTTTTCTGCAGCGTATGGACCCCAGGTTCCGTTTAATGTGCCTATTTTTGAAATGATTATCGTTGTATTATCAGGCAGTGAATAAGTCGCTCACCCCAAACATGTACATTTCCAACAGAGTCCAATGCGTGGAACGACCTAGAAATGAGACATAAATTAACTTCTAGTTCAGAAATTATAAATGGATACGTACATTCCTCCAGCTACAAGGCTTACAACCCTGACACCTGGTATTCTTACCTGTACAGGATACGGAACACCAGCGACAACAGATCTCGGTATATTTTGAAGGCCAAGCCGACCGTTGCTCTTCTCACTAACGATGCCCATTGAGAAATGCAAGTTGGGATAGTTGGATCAATCTCACCCCCATACATATACTGCGAGCGTTCAGCGATAAATGATGCTATTTAGGACTTATTTCAGTCACCTTTCGGTTTAGAAAGCCCCCGATAGATAAACTTCCAGCCGCTGGTGCGAGCAGTGCCATGGCCGGTGAAGTTGAAGTCCTCCAAAAGCTTACGTTTCCAGAAGGTGTCGTCGTTGCTAAGAGCATTGAAGTTCTATCAAGAAATTAGGTGTTTAGAAACACAGAAGACATCCCCATACCTTACTAGTGCGTCCCAGATTCAAGAGACCTGGAACATCAACGTAAGGAAGGACATTGTCGAGCAAGACCTCGACTGGAAGTTCAGCAAGAAAACAGATATAAGACATGTAAAATAAGACCAGTTCAGATAGGTAATTAGAGATTATAGATCAGTGCAGCAGAAAGCTAGGAAGAGGTTATAGATGAAGAGGGCTTGGACTGCGGTGGACGCCCCGATAAGACGATGGCTGTGCAATTTCCTATGACATCATCAGATGGCATCCGTCGGTCCGCTCCTGCTTGGTGGTATTTGGCTTCATTAGCGCATGCGATCGGCGTCTTCCAATCCGCCTTCCCTCAATTGCTACCTGGACAGACTCGGACAGGGATTAAAGCTAAAGTCTTCTTGACCTCATTAAAAAGCTGCTCTGTAAACTACTCTTCCACTTCTGATGTGCTCAGATCCTTTGCCCATCCAGCCCAACGCCACATGTATTGTTCTGGCAGGAACAGATGGCAGAATTTCTCCCATTGGTGCAATTTGTCTTGTCATACTGTTGACTCTGAATTGCCTGGGTGTGCGCGGTTACCGTCATATGACGGGCATAAAACTGCGTTCAATCACTGTCACATTGCTTGTGTGCTTTATGCTCTCTGCTATCTCGGCTGATGGCGACTAGGTGTCTTTCAAATTCCCATATACTCACATCTGTTTTTGGAGTGAATGACTGGGAACGCAACTCTTCTTGTGCCATTTACCTGTATATTGCGAAGAGAAGGACTACTATGAGACCTTATCGTTGATAAGGGCGGAGCTAGGCTTCCTCTGCATCTTTCTGAGGTGATATGCTTTTAGGCTGCCCATTCAATATCCTCAACCGCGAGTTAAATATTGACTCGGCCGATGAATAGCTTTGCAATAGTACGGCGGCACCGTTAATTTACTCTGGTGGCCTCCTCAACACTGCGGTTCCATAAACATTCTACTCTCACTGTCTGCAGCCACGGGCTCTCAAAAGGATCGTGTCATATCGGCGGAAGGAGCTCTCTGAAACCCAATCGTTTGCTCAGATAAGATGGGCTACTTTCATCAACCGATCACCTTCCACCCTACGGGGCTAATCTTGTTGCTTAGAATGACCAAAATTCAAGCAACTCTCCAGCAGTCCCGGCGCATCATGATTTGAGATGAATTTTCCTCGTGGTGGATCACGTCGAATTCCTCGAATCGGCGCCACAGTCCCAATTAATTTCTATTCCGGCTGGCGTGCTCTTGACTGGGATCTACTACCTGGCTGCTCGGCAACCAACGAATGCATCTACTGATTGCGTGGCAGGCATATGCCTATAATTTGGAGGAAGTCCCGAACAGAAGCAATGCCCAGTGGGTGCTTACGCAGCGTCGAGTACCCCTAGCATCTGTGACACGCATGAACACCGGAATCCAATACTCTGGATGTGAATTCCAAGGTAAATGCATGTTACACATGTCGAAGACGACGCGAAGCCAGACTACTTCCCTGACCTACGGCGCCCTCTGGAAAAGGCGTGCAAAGCCAACCTCTAGATGATAGCTACCTGGTAACCTTTGAGCAGTTCTCTACCCATCTCAGAGTTAGTTATCGCAGAATTCAACTCAACAAGTCCTACCGTTTTCTCAAGGATGAGCAAACCAGCATTTCAATCAATGCCATACATGACTATCACGAGCATTTCGACGAGGCTTCTTTCTGTCCTTTTACTCTCACTCCCCTCTTGGAACGCAAGCAAACTCCGTTTACGCTTGACTGTTTCAAGCAATATTATTAGCTACCCTATCATGGAAGCTGAGAAGCACCCCTCGAGGTCCGGAACACACACGCTATTGAACATACTGAACGCCGAGCGCCTCACAATTAATCATCAAAGCGAAAGAAAGCCTGACGTCCCACATCCCCGAGTCCGATTCGGCTCGGTGTTGTGATTCTTGGCGAAGAGAAGCTTGCATTGCCGTTTGTGACGTGACTGCCAACTGCCAGTGTGAAGGGTTTTCACCACCAACAGTGTTTGATCGTCCTTCCCCAAGTCCGTAAAAGTCAACATGCGACGCTCAGATGATCGAGAGACGATTGCCACGCTCAAGCAAGGATTGTCAAGAAGTCGAAGCCCTGAGCGCTTATCCCTGAAAGGAAGGATCGCCAGCTGATGCGGGCGCTGACGCTCACTTGTGCACCGGACCACTCCCTGCGACAGATAAACTAGGGTGAGCTGACCGATCATAAGTATCATATTCATCACTTCTTTGGGTTCTTCTTGAGTCTCTATATTTGACTCTTTTCCTACGCTTGTCGATTGGCATGATAAATTGCGACGTTCGAGTAGCTTCTTGAAGAGAAAGTCCTCACACAACCGGTTGTGGTGTACGCTTTCAAATACACGTGCTTCCGAGCGTGTCATTCCAATGGAGAGTGAGAAGATGCGGGATATGTATAATAGTCTGGACTGTGCCCGGTGCCGCACCTTCCGAGGTGAAAACTGACGTACGTGACGTATACTTCCATTTAAATTTGTTTCGGCGTCAACAGACATGCCAACTGTTCAACGTTCAAAACACAATCAAAACATACAATTTTCTCAGAGGTTTCCTTCCCCTCAGAGCAAAATTCGCAACCGGCTCACCGGCTTGATATTCAGTTGGTCAGGTTTGGCCTCACAACGTAGGGACTTCCCTGCCCTGCCAGCGGTTCTACCTTTTGCTCCACAAAGAATTAGATGGATTATATAGAGTTTTGATCATATTCAAATGAAGGGTTATTTATGTGCTCACCTTCCTATCTATGCGGGCGTAAGCTTTCATCAACATATGAAGCCGTTAACTTGAACTTCTGATATGGACCTCCGAAATCAATTGGACGCTTGGGTACTCACTTGTTGTCGTCGTAGAATTTCCATTCCAAGATACTCGTAAGACCTCATATCAGATACTACGGTCATCGTACTCTATCTTAATTCCCGCAAACTAAGGCAGATATGATTACTATATTTGGTGAAAGATTGGTCGCCGCGTCTATGAACCTGCCCTCCCACCTTCCTGAGGTTTCCTCTGTCTGAGAAGAAGCCAAGAGCAAAACAATAGGGTCGACGACCGAAGTTGGAGCTCACGCACTTCGATCATGACGCCCATGAATCGCTGATGCCCCGCATACCGTTGTGCGCGTGACATGATGGCAGGTTTGCCCATGTGGGTGCATCTGGGGTTGGCGCCGAGAAGGAAACAATACGAGTAGGTAGTGCATATATACATCATACCGTACGCGATCGTCGGGTCGTCACCTTTTTGATGGAAGGTAAGGTTGGTATCGTTTATAGACAAGTTATGGACAGATATGTACACTTCTAGGACCGCTCTGCTGCCTCTGCGTGGGGAGCAGAGGAAGCTGGTTCTACGGCGTTTGCTGGTGAACAATTCAATTCGAGCGTATGTCTTTTGAAGCCTACTCCACTATCAACTGCTTCA
>Ga0247741_1000899_pt1 | contig 16321 bp, 18 predicted proteins | sample UWRJL213509R2_FD_180945 | JGI IMG/M metagenome (GOLD analysis project Ga0247741, IMG submission 180945) | Plant litter microbial communities from Arlington Agricultural Research Station in Wisconsin, United States - UWRJ-L213-509R-2 | ecosystem: Environmental > Terrestrial > Plant litter >... | reverse complement strand
CTCAGCATGAATATTCCTGTACTCTTCAGGACGTACGAGTCTCGCCAAACACCTCTCAACTGCAAGATCTGGGAAGCCGCTCGAGCGACATCTGCGGCGCCCACCTTCTTCAAGCCCATTAAACTCGGACGAACTCAGAATCAACCTTTCATTGACGGCGGCCTCGGTCGGAATAATCCCAGTCAATTGGTGCTCGAAGAGGCTGAGGCACTGTTCGGCGACCGCCGACTCTGCTGCTTTGTGAGCATTGGCACCGGACAGGCCGATGTCATCACCCTCCAGAGCTCCGGTGTTCTCCAGCGGCTCATACCAGCCGACATCGTTGAGGCGCTCCGAGCAATTGCCACGGACTGTGAGGCGACACATCAAGATATGGCGGGACGTTTTGCCAACTTGCCAGACATATATTTTCGCCTGAATGTTGAGCAAGGGATGCAGGGAATACGGCTTTCTGAATGGGAGAAATTGGACACGGTGGAAGCTCATACAATGCAATACATGAGGAGGAACGAGACAAATGGGAGACTTGCCACGTTGGTGAAGACTGTCAGACTATCGAGAGGCCAACTTCCTATTGGACAACTAGGTACAAAATACTCTATCTGCAAACACAAAATTGTAACTGATATTGATGTCTTTGAATCAGTTGCTCCCAAGCATCTATCTATCAATAAACACAAGCTCTGCCCACTCCCTGTCCTGAGTTTTGTTGGCCGAAACGACATTCTTGATCAGATGAGCAAGTACTTTGAGTTGGATTGTCAGTCACAACACATGTTTGTGCTGTATGGTCTTGGGGGTTCTGGCAAGAGCCAGATTGGCTATAAATTCCTCAAAGATTCTCAAGCTAGCAATGACAAACGGTATGTTTTTATCAAATTATCAAATTATAGTATTCTATTATTTACAATGCTAATCTCTAGCTTCTCGGACATATTCTATATTGATGCCACCAATGAGCAGACACTTCAGGCAGACCTATCAGCTATTGTGCCTGGAAGTGCTCAGGAAACTGTGGATGCAAGTCTGCAATGGCTGACATATCAGCATGAAGGACACTGGCTCCTTTTCTTTGACAATGCAGATGAAGTTGGGTTAGATCTTGGAAGATTTATTCCTCAATCTGTGTTGGGCAATATTCTGGTCACAACACGCAATCCAGATGTGTGTACTCTTGCTGGTATAGAGGGGTGTGCCAAAGTTGCAGGGATGAGTAGTGAAGATTCAACACAGTTGCTTTTGAAACTGTCATGTGCAGTTCAGAGTGATGAAAGCCAAGCACTTGCAGAGCAAATTGTTAAAGTGTGTTCTTTTATTAATATAACTAAAGAAATTACTTATTTTTATATATCTAATTTAGGAACTCCATTACTTTGCTTTAGCAGTCTCTCAAGCAGGAGCCTTTATTCATCGCTCATCATCATTAAGCGAGTATCAAGGGCTCTATCAACAGGAACGTGACAGTCTTATGCGAACAAGTCAAAAAGGCCAAGGACAAGATCAGTATGGATTGGCAGTATATGCTACATGGAGCCTCAGCTATGCCAAACTTGGATTGCCTGCCAGGACCTTTCTACAAATCAGCTCACTGCTTCATCATGAAGGGATTTCAGAAGAAATATTCAAAAGAGCAGCATCATCACAAGAAGAGCTGAATGACTCTGAACTACAGAGGGACATCACAAGAGTATTGGAACTGCTTGGAAAAGAAGGCTCACAGTGGAAAACCTTGGTGTTCAGAGCAGTCATTTCTGAGCTGCAATCCTACTCCCTCATTGAATTTGATTGCCAAAACCATTCCTACACAATCCATCCACTGGTACAGCACTGGAGTTATACCACTATGGACAATAACCAGCATCTTCTTAAGAAGTCCACAATCAGCATTATTGGACTGTCAATTTCTGAGACTTTGACTGTTGATGACTACCGGTTTCAAAGAACACTGGTGCCTCATATTGTCAACTGCACAGCATCTGTTATACCAGAGGAGATTGATCTGGGTATTGCAGAAAAGCTAGCATCAGCTTATGGAGAACAGGGTCAATGGAAGAGTGCAGAGGCTCTAGAGCTGATGGTGATGGACAAGAGGATGCAGCTGCTAGGAGATGAACATCCTGACACACTCCAAAGCATAGCAAATCTTGCAGATACATATCATGATCTGGGTCGATGGAAGGATGCAGAAGCACTTGATATAGTGGTAATGGACAAGAGAAAGCTGCTGTTGGGAGAAGAGCATCCTGATACACTCCAAAGCATGGCAAATCTTGCTGCTACCTATCGAGAGCTAGGCCAATGGAAGAAGGCCAAGGAACTTGAGGTAGCAGTGATAGACAAACAAAAGCTGCTGTTGGGAGAGGAGCATCCTAATACACTTACAAGTATGGAAAATCTTGCCGACACATATTGGAATCTTGGCCAATGGAAGGATGCAGAGACACTTCGGGTAGTGGTGATGGACAAGAGGAAACAGCTGCTAGAAGAGAAGCATCCCAACACCTCTCAAAGCATGGCAAATCTTGCTGTCACATACTCTAATCAGAGCCAAGGACAGAATACAGAGGCTCTTGGAGTAGCAGTAATGGACAAGCCAAAACATCTGCCAAAAGATGACCATCCTGATACACTTACAAGCATGGAAAATCTTGCCACCACCTATCAGGATCTAGGGCAATGGCAGGATGCAGAAGCACTTCAGATAGTGGTGATGGATAAGAGAAAGCTGATGCTAGGAGAGGAACATCCTGATACACTTTGGAGCATGGCAAATCTTGCAGACACATACCAGAACCTAGCCCAATGGAAGGATGCAGAAGCTCTCCAGATAGTGGTAATGGACAGAAGAAAGCAGTTGCTAGGAGAGGAGCATCCTGATACACTCATGAGCATGGAAAATCTTGCTACCACCTATCAGGATCTAGGGCAATGGCAGGATGCAGAAGCACTTCAGATAGTGGTGATAGATAAGAGAAAGCTGCTGCTAGGAGATGAGCATCCTGAAACACTCTCAAGCATGGCAAATCTTGCCAACACATATCAGAGCCTGGCCCAATGGGAGAATGCAGAAGCTCTTCAAGTGATGGTGATGGAGAAGAGAAAGCTGCTATTAGGAGAGGAGCATCCTGATACACTCTGGAGTATGACACATCTTGCTGATACATATCGGAATCTTGGCCAGTGGAAGGATGTGGAAGGTCTTGAGGTTGTGGTGATGAACAAGAGAAAGCTGCTGCTAGGAGAGGAGCATCCTGATACACTCACAAGCATGGAAAATCTTGCTACCACCTATCAGGAGCTAGGGCAATGGAAAGATGCAGAAGCTCTTCAGATGGTGGTGATGGAGAAGAGAAAGCTACTGCTAGGAGATGAGCATCCTGGTACACTCTCAAGCATGGCAAATCTTGCCAACACATATCAGAGCCTAGCCCAATGGAAGGATGCAGAAGCTCTTCAGATGGTGGTGGTGGACAAGATAAAGCAGCTGCTAGGAGAAGACCATCCTGATATACTCACATGCATGGCAAAGCTTGCTGCTACATATCAGCATCTAGCCCAATGGAAAGATGCAGAAGCTCTTCAGGTGGTGGTGGTGGACAAGATAAAGCAGCTGCTAGGAGAGGAGCATCTTGATACACTCACATGTATGGCAAGGCTTGCTGAAACACATCAACGCCTAGTCCAATGGAAAGATGCAGAAGCTCTTCAAGTGGTGGTGGTAGAGAGGATAAAGCAGCTGCTAGGAGAGGGGCATCCTGATACACTTGCTTGCATGGCAAATCTTGCTGAAACATATCGGAACCTAGAGCAATGGAAGGATGCAAAACTACTTGATGTGGTGGTGGTGGACAAAAGAAAGCAATTGTTGGGAGAAGAACACCCTGGCACACTCTGGAGCATGGCAAATCTTGCAGACACATATCGAAATCTAGGCCAATTGAAGGATGCAGAAGCTCTTGACCTAATGGTGCTTAACAAAAGAAAGCAGCTATTAGGAGAGGAGCATCCTGATACAATTTGGAGCATGGCAAATCTTGCTAATACATATCAGAAGCTAGGCCAATGGAAGGATGCAGAAGTACTTGAGATTGTGGTGATGGATAAAAGGAAGCAGCTGCTGGGAGAGGAGCACCCTCATACACTCTGGAGCATGGCAAATCTTGGGGATACATATCGAAACCTTGGCCAATTGAAGGATGCAGAAGCTCTTGAACTAATGGTTGTAAACAAAAGAAAGCAGCTGTTGGGAGAGAAGCATCCTCATACAATCTGGAGCATGGCAAATCTTGCTAATACATATCGGAAGCTAGGTCAATGGAAGGATGCAGAAGTACTTGAGGTTGTGGTGATGGATGAGAGAAGGCAGCTGCTGGGAGAGGAGCACCCTCATACACTCTGGAGCATGGCAAATCTTGCTGTCATATACCGGAATTTGGCCCAATGGAAGAAGGCAGAGGCACTTGAGCTGGTGGTGATGAACAAGAGAAAGCAGGTTCTAGGAGATGATCACCCTGACACATTCAAAGCCATGGTAAATCTTGCATCGACATACAAAGGCATGGGCGACAAAAAGAATGCAGAAAGACTTGAAGCTTTGGTAGTGAAGAAGTGTGGTACAGCACTTATATTGTAACCAAAGCCTATAACATACTTGTTCAATACAGGCCATTTGCTTGATAACATGTATCTACATATAACTAAGGAAATTCCAGTACAGTATCTACTAGTCCTCACGTAGTGTCAGTCTCTGTCCAACGAGCGCTCCCAGATTCTATGCTTGGTTGGGTTGGTTGTCAGGTTGTTTCACATTCAACATGCTGGCGGCGAATGCATGGTCTTGATGCGATGAGTCCATCTGGGTCAAACACGAAACATGGGGGAGAACGAGTCTCCAACACGCTTGGTGACCGTGAACGCTAGACGCAAGGTTCACCAACTGACCCCACCTCCTAAGTATGTCCGCCGGAGAATGCATCACCTATGGTAAAATCAACCGAGTGCGAATGTGTTCGATTGGTGGCCATCGTGGAGGTGGAAAGTCCTACAAGCTAGCGTGAGTGCACAGGAAGTAAATAGAACGGCCTCTTCGCTTGCCATTGTCGGTCACCCCTGCTTCTTCGCCCATCGCTGTTTGTCTCCACTCGTCTATCTCTGTTCATTGTCATTCACGCTTGGTCACTGATAGATTCCGTTCACTGGTTGGCTGTACGTGCTTGCTCAGTTGTCGTACATGGCCGTTGGCCAACATTTGAGGGTTGTAGATAGGCCCTGATGGTCGTAGGCGGGTGTTGACTCTTTGCGGGTTGGCGTTGACTATTGAATGGAGGTGCTGGCGCTTATCGAAGTATCGTGCGATGGTTGACGGTTGTAGAAGAACAATAAGACGTCGTATAATCGGGGCTGAAGCTCGTACCATGGCCTTCAACGGTTGTAGGTGGGTGAACGCTTTGGGGTTCGCGATATCAACGGCACTGGCATTTGCGACATCAGAGGTACTAGGGTTCATGTCGTTGGAAACGCTGGGTTTCATGTTTTTGAAGGTACAGACATTCCCAATGTCACAAACACCGCCATTCGCGATATCAAGGGGGACTGGTGTTGGTGGTCTTGAAGGCGCTGGCATTTGCGGTGTCAAAAGCACGGCGGCAGTAGACAATATGTTCTTAGCTGAAGGGCACTCTGCCACGAAGAACATCGGGTAACCACGATTGCGCCAAGTTGTGCTCTTTAAGAGGAATGGAAAGTTCTGCTACTTGATTATCAGTTTTGCGATGACAATACAAGGGCGCCAGCTTACCTGTACTCAAACTCTCCATCCAACCCTCGGCCCTCAAGTCATTCAGCCCAAAAACAACGTATAGCCCTGTTGGAAGGGATAGGCATGCCAGGCTCTGTCCAAGTGGTGTTGTTGTGAGTTACAGCCTGCCAAAACATCAGTATGGACTAATAAGCGGCGATAACGGGAATGTACTTACATTTTGCAAGGTCCTCAGCAGTAAGAGGATGAGCGAATTGAAACGGTAAATACAGTCGTGGTTGACATTGAACCTTGAGGCTGGAGAACGCGATGAAGGTGCCGGTGCTTGATGGAACAGCGGTGGTCACGTCGCGTCGTCTCTACCTTGATCCCTTCTGAATCAAATACAACCGCCTCATACCGCTCGCCCGGTCTTCGCATTCGAATACGCAGCTCGTTGGCTTCATGTACTTCAGCTGCACAATTGGTGGTAGTTGCGGGGATTGCGTGGTCGCGGTTCTTGGCTTCGTGTTGGTCGCGTGTCGTTGACCATACTCGTGGTTGGCGACACATCCGAGAGGGTGTCGAGGCGACTGCATATCCTGGAGGCGGTTCTGGAAAGGAAAATGACCACTCGCAAACCTGAGCGAGTGGCTGTTGTGGCAGCGTTTGACATTCGTAGGGCGTACTACGGTCATGGCGGATGGTGTCGGCGCAGAGGTGAGTGAGATGGGTGGCTTCATTCATTGACGGCGTCTGGTTCGTGATTCTGTCATTTCCAAGTGGGGTCTGCTTCACGATGGCGTTCGTTTCCTAATGGCGTCTGGTTTGCGATGGAGTTCGAGCGTTGGCGTTCGTAAGTCCGGTGGGGTTGTGGTCTCCATGGGCAGGAGGTGGTGTGATTGCGTACAATCCACCGTTAGTAAAGGAACGGCGGAGGTGGTCATAGATGGAGTCACAAACCACCCGCTCGACTTGCGTGGGTGGTTGCACCGCCCTCACATCCCTACAAGAGGGGAGGAGGCACGCGCCAGACTGCGTTCGTCGTCCGTGAGTACTTGAGTGCCCGCAATCGTCGTAAACCGCCCAGACGTAGGTGGTGCTGGCACCTCGTCAAATGTTCGACGAGTGCCCGTAATATTATCTGTAGGAGATGTGGAAGCTAGTAGCTACCGTATTATCATATAAAAACACATTACTCACCTTTCATTGCCGCAGACGGACGCAGGAGAGGACGGAAAATTCAACTGAGCTGAGTTTCAAAAAATACCGGTGAGAAGAACGACTCCCCTAGAGGGGAACTCGTAATGGGTCTTGAAGCTTGAACGTAACAGATGCTATTACCAGACAAGGAATTTTTTTAAAATCAAATATTTTTACATTCGAAGCTGGTTGAAGCGGATTGAGACGGAGGTGAACCGTGCGCGTGAAGCTTTGAAGGCCGTTAGATTTTGATCACAAAGAGGGGAATTCACACGCGTAACCTCTGCTTGACATACTTACAGTGATACCGCCGTTGCGAGCTTGCTTGAAGTCATTTAACCACTTGAATCGGCGGTCTCGCACAGGACATGGTTTCTGTTCTCGAAGATGTTGGTTCAGGGCTCAGAAAGCGATGTCAGTTTGTCCACCCATTCGCGTTCTGACCGATCCTGCAAAATTCGATAGCAAACTCTACGACGCTGCATACGTAACTAAAATTTGACTTAATCCTTTTCCCTGCTGATTCCTACTCTTTCATAGCCTCAATGCCACAACCAAAGTTTCCAGCGCCATCTTTCGCGCAGAGTTTTTGTCACGCCAAGCCTTGACCCAAAACTAGGACGATTGGTTCCAATGATTTGGAGTGTGTCAAGTTTCTTATTTCTTGTTGCGGGATTCATCGCTTGTAGTCTTCTAACACACCTGGTATCCACAGCATCCTCATAAGGTCTTATGCGGGTTGTCTGAGCCTGTGAGGACCCCTAGCCATATTCCACTTATTTCACGACCATCACGGACGAGGTGTACGAGCTTGTGCCTGTAAATTTGAACACAAGCGCATGGAGCGGGAGCAATGGGAACAGGTTTGACGAAAGGAAGATCAAAGCCGAGACGAGGCCCATATCAAGGAGCCGGAAGACCTGCGCAAAACAGAAGAAACAGATGACGATTTTTAGTTCACTGTGCCGTTCGTGATTTGTCTCCAATCCTCATCTGGACTATAAAACCCACCCAGTCCTCGTTTCCAGATGTCAAGCCCGAATTCAAATTCTTTCTGGAGGCAATCGGCGCGATGTCAGTCAGCCACTCCCTACCGAGGGAGACTATATCAGGGCCCATGTCGTTCCTTACAAATGTGGGGTGCTGGTATACAACTCCTCGGCCATTTCTGCAGATCTTGGCAGATCTCCCTCCCTGTTGCTCTCCCTTTGCTTTCCTTCGTTCGAAATGGGCATCCGATTCTTCTTTGCTTCTGTCTCTCACTTCTTCTGCTTTCTGTGCGCATCAATTATAGAATCCTTCTCTCAACCGACGAACTCTACAACGAACGACTCCGACATAGAGTCTGGAAGGCTCTTTCACGTCGCCGAAGAGATAACGCGAGGTATGTGAATGTACTTCCAATGTATTCCCATCCTTGACGTTGAGATACTCCAGCTGCTCCGCTGCCAGTACTTGCGGACGATGTCATGGGCATGGACTCTCTGGTCTCCCAGTCTGATACTCGGACTGAGCCATATCATGATACGATCCAGAATTTACACACATTACCAGCGTTATCTGCTTCACAAGAGGTGTCAGCCATCTACCCCGTCATGTCTCGCGTTGTCGACGTCACCATCAAGAATACTCGAGCAAACCACTCCTGTAAGTCTTCATCAGGTGGACTCTTGAAAATTTTCAAACTTTACTCAGTCTTTGCGATCTAGTGAAAGCCGTTGTTGTTACGCAGTTCGAAATGCAAGAGCTTTCTCAAAGCGTTGAAGTTGAATACTATGACCCTCCGAAAGCGGTACATCTAGGTCCTTTGAGATCTACATTCAAACCCAAGAGCCGCTCGGTGAAATTTGGTGAACTTTTCTCTCACTCATTCGTAACCGAATGTTGCAGCGCTCACCTATCATCGTAGTGCTTACTCCTACCTTCCTTCCGGACATCGTGGGAAATCCTCGCTCTACGACGTCACCTGGAATTTGTGCGGAGGGCCGTGGGGGGCAAGCTCTTGAAGCATTGGCCTCTTCATCGGACTATGCTGCTGCAGCGGCTCTTGTTACTCTTGCGTTAACTGATTTGGTCAAAGATCAAATTGGCAACTCTATCTCCCGTCCTTGCTTCGATTTCATCGCGGCGGAATCTTCGAGCTCTTGTACTGAAAGCCTTTCGTCATCGGTGGACAGTTCTGGGTCATGTAATACTGCAGAGACGTCTCTCCCAAACACACCTACGTTACAGCACGCTAATCAAAGGAGGCCTGGTACTCTCGACGAAAAATTGGGCGAGCGGAACCCCTCCTATGTTTGCGGTGAAGTGATTGGCACCTCTACCGTCGCTTCGAGCTATGAACACGATAATGTGGTGCCTGGTCCTAAATGTGGAACGCCTAGCGCCAACGATGGCGAGGAAAATCACGAGCAGACCGATCGAGATCCGATCGAGAAGTGGACCGCGAATACCGCCACTCACGACTCGTCTCCCCTTCTACTTGACGGTAGAGATTCATCAGTACGAACTCGCGATCTCTTCAAGATCCAGTCATCCAGCGCCGGAATGGACAGGTCGAGCCCTTTGGGTATCGAATCAGAACCTACCTTTGCCTTATCACACAACAAGTTCTGGCGGGCTTCGATGGCGATCATCCTCAAGGCATTTCGGGACGTCCAGTCAGAGGATCACGATATTGATTTCAGGGAACTCTTCCTTCGCGAATCGTCGGTTTTGGATTTTTCGCAGGATTCTCTGGCAAGTATTCTAAGGGATATCGAGGATTCCGATTCTGGCACTGGAACTCGAGAGGGCACCGACTCTCCAACTTCAAATTTCGTTGATGGAGGGTTCGAGTTTTCCGCTGACCAGTATTCATCAAACGCTACCACCTCGATCTCACTTTGTCACTCAGCTCTGAAGGGAAATGTCTTTAGAATGGTCAGGAGGGTCCGCTCATACTGCGAGGAGGAGGAGGACGAACAAGAGTTGTGGAGGATTGTGCTTCTGGATGATTACTGGGTTTGAAGATTAACCAGCATTTGTTTCGTTATTTCTTTTATCTGGCCCTGCTAACTATTCAGCATTGATTTCTTTCGTTCTTTATTTCTTACTGTTGGGGCATGTTTCGTCTCTCGCCAGATCATAGTATTCTAAGCGGCGCTCAGGTGTCAAAGATGAATAAATGGAACGATACACATCTTGGTCCTCAAGGCTAGCCTCAAGGCAAAAACGGTGGTAGAAGATTTGAAGCACCTCACCCACATGGGGGCGTGGCAGCCGCAGTACGGCCCGATCAGCTTCCATATAATGGGAGCAGAATGGTTCCACGATCCTCGCGATCGTTTCTGACTTGAACCACCATGAGCAACCGAGGCAACCCTCCTAGAGGCAGAGGCCAACCACGAGGTGGCTCATCAGACACTGCAGGACGCGGACGTGGACAGGGCAGTAATGCACCACCAAGCAGCCAAGGAAGTTTCCGGGGAGGCGCCCCATTTGACCGCGGTCGAGGCGGTGGTGGTGGCGGCCCTGGAGGAGGTCCCTATGGCGGTGGTGGGGGAGGCAGAGGCGCAGGTGGAGGAAGTAGTCGTGGTGGGCCCGGTGGTTCTCGTGGTGGTCGCGGTGGCTTTGGCGGCCCCGTGATCTTCAAAGAGGATGCACCCGCCCAGCTACCTCCTCGGCTCGCGACTGCTGGCCTCCAGCAGCTCATTACTGGCTTTAAGTCTCTCAAGGTCAAACCCGAGAGGCCACTCCGTCCTGGCTTTGGTACTATCGGAACAGAGATAACCCTACGTGCTAATTTTTTCCCTGTCAAAGTTCCTCAAGGGCTTGTTTATGACTATGTCGTCGACATCAGCCCCAAGACGGATATCAACAGGTTGAAGATCAGGATCTTTGAATTGCTTGAAAGGAGTCCACTTTTTCAGCCTCATCTCCCTTATACCGCCCACGATCGTAGTCAAAGGGTGGTATCATCCAGGAAATTACCCCAGCCTCTGGATATTCCCATTCGCTTTTATGACGACCACGAGACTGAGCCGGGCCCAAACGCGAAAGTCTATACGATTTCCGTCAAATTCGAGCGTGAATTAGATCCTCGTCAATTGACAAGGTAAGCCATCGTGATACCATTTGCACCACGCTGCTGTTAACTAACATCCTTCGAAAGCTATATGGAAGGTCAACCTGCATTCCGAGACCACGATCCTCTTCCCCTTGTCTCTGCACTCAATCTTGTTCTCCAACAATATGCGAATCTTCATGGCGTACGCGTGGGGAAGAGCCGCTATTTTTTCCCCTCGACGACGCAGAAGTTTGATCTAGGACCTGGCCTAGTAGCAATTCAAGGTTTCTACGCTTCCATAAGACCGGCACACAAGCAATTACTCGTCAACGTGTGAGTTTTCTCCCCGTGTGCGTGCTGATTCTATTGACCAGAAATATCAGTAATGTCTGTATGACGGCATTCGTCACTCCAGGAAATCTGGCCGACAAGCTCTTGGAATTTAGTCATAACTCCCGAGGTGCGATGCCAACTTTACCGAGAGGGATGGTCAAAAGTATCCGAGTCAAGACACTTCACCTGGGATATCGCAAGAAGCTGCTCGCAGTAGGAACCAAGTCACCTAGGGATACACATTTCGACTGCGAAAAGTATGGTGGCAAGATTTCGGTCGAGCAGTATTTCCTCAAAGGTACCCTATTTCTTTCAGATCTCGTCATATTTTCTCATTCGTTGTTTGTTAGAATATAACCGCAAACTGAAGTATGCGACGAACCTTCCCGTAGTCAACGTTGGCTCGGCGAAGAAACCGAATTGGATCCCTCCTGAGCTATGCGTGGTCGAAGAAGGAAACGCATATCGCGATAAGCTCAGCGACAAGGAGACCGCCAGCATGATCAAGTACGCCTGCAACATACCAAAGGTCAATGCCGAAGCCATTACCCAGCGAGGATTCCCTTTGCTGGGACTGGGACCCGTCAAACCTCCCACCGACGGCTTTGGCGTCACTATTGACACTGACATGTGTGTTATCCCCGGCCGCGAGCTCCGTCCTCCGAGTCTTACTTACCGCGCCGGCAACGCAAGAGTTGCCAATGGTAGTTGGAACATTCTGGACGTGAAATTCCATCGCGGCGCACAAATCACCAGTTGGTGGGTATTGATCGTGCGCGACAACAGAAACACCTTTGAAGGGCCAAAAGATCCCAGACTTATGGGTCTCGTTCAAGGGTTCGGGAACAAACTTCGATCAAGTGGAATCGCATTACCTCAAGGCCTACCATTTCTTATGCCCCCAGCGACACTGGCAAACCCGAATAACGATCCTGGAAGGCTGCAGAGCTTGAGCATCATCCGAAACCTCATCAAATCAAACCTTGCCACACGTCCAAAACCATCGTTTATTTTGGTTCTCCTCGAAGCGAGGGACAACTTCATATATCCAGGAATCAAGGTACATTTCAGATCGTTTGTCCGATGCTTTCCAAATGCTCAATTGTCTACGTTGATCTAGCGCATTGGCGATGTGGAGCTAGGGATCCAGACCATCCACATGCAACTCGAGAAGGCGCTCAACAATCCGCAGAAACAGGACCAGTACTTCTCGAATGTCGCGCTGAAGGTGAACACTAAGCTCGGAGGAATGAATCATTTAGTACGTTCTTATGTCCTCACCTCAACTAAGACGCTCACAATTGTCTCGACAGTTGGACGACAGGAATATGAAATGGCTGACCAAGAAGAAAACCATGATGGTCGGTATCGACGTCACCCACCCTGGACCTGGTAGCCGCGAGGGGACTCCCTCGATAGCTGCTGTCGTTGCCAGCGTCGATGATTCGTTCGTCCAGTTTCCTGCGAGCCTGCGGATCCAAGAGACAAAGAAAGAGGTGCGTAATTGACGTAAATGGGGGATTAAACGACCTTACTCACACCCTCGATCCTAGATGCTGGACGAACTCGAAATCGCCATGGTTGAGCGTCTGCTTGTTTACGAGAAGAAGAACAAAGTCCTTCCCGAGAGGATTTTCGTTTACCGCGACGGTGTTTCCGAGGTGCGTCTCCCCTGGGCATTAATTGTCTAAAATCTAAATACTGAGCGCATCATCAGGGCCAATTCGACACCGTGCTGGACGAAGAACTGCCCCAAATCATCAAATCTTTCGCCAAGATGAACACTCAGAAACGAGGGGGTAAACCGTACAAACCTACCTTGACAATCATAATCTGCGGGTGAGATACTCGTTCTCTGTGGGAGGTCAAGCCGTTGACTAACACCCATTTATAGAAAGCGTCACCACGCCAAATTTTTCCCGACCAACTCTCAATTCGCTGACAAGAATGGCAACACCCGTCCTGGCACCGTCGTCGACAAAGGTATAACAGGGGTGTTTGATTTCGATTTCTACCTCCAAGCACACGCCGGCCTGCAAGGGCACGTCAAAGCGACGCACTACACTGTGGTATACGACGAGAATGGGTTGACTGCAGACGACATCCAGGTGGGCACGCACGATGTGTCATATCTCTATGCGAGGGCGACAAAGGCCGTTAGCTTGATACCCGCAGCGTATTATGCGGATTTGGCGTGTGAGAGGGGGAGGTGTTATTTGAATGACTTCTTGGTGGATGATAAGACTAGCACTGCTGGTGGTGGTGGTTCAAGGGGCTGGAAGGCGGACAAAGAGGAAGAGAACAAGAAAGTGTTCGATGCTGCGAACAAACATTGGGGTGAAGGAGTAAGTCGTTTGCGTTTTGCGCTATGTCGTATAATGTATACTGATGTGTTTCTATCATAGCTTCATGAGGATATGAAGGGAACAATGTTCTACATTTGAGCCCTGGTGTCCTGAAGTTGGAAGGCCGTGATTTTCGTTCTCTATAGATTGTACTATACACAACTACGCTCCGTCGTTCCTTGAATATGCTATCTGAATCGACCCCTTACAATGGATATATTTCGTGCTGTATTGTACTCTCATGCAATAACTATATGGCTAAAGATGCCCACAGGATGACCTCGCTTTAGTACAGAATAACATGCTGAATACGAAGTCTTGTGTATAAATGACGATTGAACAATCAATGAGACGGACCCGAAAAGATCGCAAGAGAAGCTCCGTCGTGATGATTGCTATTTTTGTTGAAATAACATAATGGGAAGGAGGGTGTTGATGGTAAGGACAGGAAGCCATACGCGGTCGAAGTGGCTTGAAGATGACAGGGTCTGATTGGGATAAAAGGTGGCTAGATCAGGAGATATGAGAGAAGCATCGTCGCGTGCGGATATTGGAAGAATTGAGATGACGAATACAAAGTGTTGCGATAAGTCGGGTATGAGGATGTTTGGCATGTCATATACAATAAGCATAAGTTTGCTTGGTGTCAGATGGATGTCGCGGCTTGCAAGAACTACAGGTCATTTTAGTAATACAAAGGGCTGACTGACTGCACTGAACATGGATAGCGTCAGCTTTTCTGAGAAATGACGCATGGTGCAAGGTGGAAAACTCACAAATAAGACGGGTCCAAAGGGAAATGTCATGATGGGGAATACGACGGCTTACTGCTAGCCCGTCTCGAACAAGTCCAGATCGTCAATCCGCCCACACAAAGGGCCAGCAATCCGCACACGAGCACGGCACCACCAACGATCCCAGCTTCAGCGGCTGCACTCGTACTCAACATCTTCTTTCCTTGTACAAACTGGCTCGCCGACGCACCCGAAAGGCACGTAACGCCCAACGGCCCCGCGATAGCGCCTATACACACCACGAGCAACGCACAGAGTGTGAGTTTAGCGTAGTGTGTCCAACGTGCACGGCTTAGCATGCTGGAACTGTCGTCTTCAAAAAAATCCTCGGGTGCGGGGGGTGGTGTTGATGGGACGAGGAGGATGAAGAAGAGGAGGGCGAGCGGGATAGAGAGGATGATGCCGCCTGTTGCGCCTGCTTCTACAGAGGCGAGGAGGGGGACGTTGAAGATCGATGTGGGCGATAGGTTTGTGCGCTGGAGGATCGCATGGCCTGTTAAGAGATAGAGGAGGGATAATAGAGGCGGCAGGGGCAGAAACAACACGAAAAGAACCGCCGGGCGTTGGTGGAGGGGCGCTGGAATTGGTGAGTCGTAGAACCGACTATTCCGCCGCGAGTTATTGGTGGGACGCGTAATGGTTGGAAACCCAGCATGGCCGAGGGAGGTTTCGAGGGGCTTTTCGCTGATAGTGGAGAATTCACCAAGCATACGTTGACCATTGACATGAGAGACTGTGCTGGTACCTTCTCTGGTTGAAGCATCGTCAGAGGTGTGGAATGCACTAACAGCCAAGGTGTATGGGTGCGGTGGTGGCGACGCTGCCTGCGATGCCACAGTCGAGTAATACTCCTGCGAAGAGCTAGGTGGGTATGAATACCCTGGACTACTCGAGGATGCTGGCTCCGTCGTGGAATATTTGGAGCTCTCTGCAGTGAGCGAGCCACTGGCCTTGGGCCGCAGAAAAATACGAGAGTATCTGGACATGGCTCGTCACCTCTGCAGTAGACCGTAGTGATTCAGAGCAAGCCAGCCATGCGAACAAAATAAACATAGGCGTAGAAGAACTGTATTGTAGAAGGAGTGGAGGTTTTAGACGGTCGGAATCATCGTGATGGTAGCCGCATGAGCGTTGGGTTTATTTAGCGTAAGTTCGGCGATAGAGCTTCCAATTGCAAACCTTCAACTTGCTTAGAACAACTAGTCGGCCGCTAAACCCTCTACCTGGCTCATCGTATGCCAGTAGCGTCGCCGATTGACCTGGTAATCAACAGTGAGGAGAATTGCTTGATCTGAATATACAGCTAGTGATACATAAATAATACATGGTTTAGAAATGCAATAAAGATAGTATCTAACAAGAACGATGGACAAGCTCAGGTATCCCAAGGCCTCCCCCTCTCACCATATTCTACACCTAGGTGGCCACCCTTGACCTGTCCCTCCTCTTGCCTCCTTACCGCCGCATCATCTTGGCCCTCCCAGTGCATATCACCCCTCCCAGCAAAGCTCCTCACGGTTGGCACGACATCCGCAATAGCTTTCATGCATACCCAATTATATTGATGTCCGACTTTGAATTCCCATTTCATGATAGAGATATCGGAGAGCGTCCATGTACGGTAGCGCCAGCGGTCGTTTTCGAGATCGACTGCGTAGTTTAGGAGCGCGTCGGCAAAATCTTCCTATAAAGCGGGAAAATCACGTTGAATACTTGTATAAAAGTCAATGTTAATTGATAGGATACACACCTCAGGAGTCTTCACGCCACCTGGGGAATAAAACTCGTTTCTGACGATTGACTCCACATCCACTTCCCAGATACTGAGCACAGGACAGTCCTTCGCAACTACATCTACCAG
>Ga0247741_1000898_pt1 | contig 16341 bp, 14 predicted proteins | sample UWRJL213509R2_FD_180945 | JGI IMG/M metagenome (GOLD analysis project Ga0247741, IMG submission 180945) | Plant litter microbial communities from Arlington Agricultural Research Station in Wisconsin, United States - UWRJ-L213-509R-2 | ecosystem: Environmental > Terrestrial > Plant litter >... | reverse complement strand
CCGTGGCCTCGTTTATAGGTCGAAAGGACATCCTCGATAGGATGTGCAGCTATTTCGATTTGGAGACTCAGAGCACATGCCAGCGCATCTTCGTGTTGCATGGTCTTGGCGGTGCAGGAAAGAGCCAGCTTGCGTTTAAATTCATCGAAGAATCCAAAGGCAACTTGAAACGGTATACCAATTGGCCAAATGAAATCAAACCGTAATTTAGTAACGCCATGATTTCTTATAGCTTCTCCGAAATCTTCTACATTGACGCCACAAGCGAAGAGACCGTTCAAACGGATCTCGAAGCCATTACACCAGGAAATTCAAAGCGAACAGTAGATGCAAGTCTGCGGTGGCTTGCGAACCAGACAGACAGAAATTGGCTTCTGATCTTCGACAATGCGGACAATGTTGACCTGAACCTGAAGAAATACTTTCCTTCGTGCTCGTCTGGAAATATCCTTATTACAACACGGAACCGAGAGCTTCGTCATTACGCCGCTAAAGACGCGGACGCAGAGGTCAAAGGGATGGATCTCGAAGAGGCAAAAAACTTGCTTTTGATTCAGGCTCGAGCGGAAAGCAATCCTGGAAATATCGCCGTAGCAGAGACAATTGTTCAGGTAATTCCTTCCTCCCTCTTTTCAGATACGTTCATGCCAATATATGTTCCAGGAACTTCATTGCTTTGCGTTGGCTGTCGCACAGGCTGGTGCTTTTATCCATTGCCATTCGTCTTTAAGCGAGTATCGAGAACTCTACCGACGTGAACGCGACAATTTGCTACAGAACGAAGAGACTCAGGGACAGGATCCATACTCTTTAGCCGTCTATTCGACATGGAGATTGAGCTACGAGAAACTTGACGGGCCGGCAAGGACTTTCCTCCAGGTTTGCTCCATACTGCATCACGAAGGAATTTCGGAGGAGATGTTCGAAAAAGCGGCCTTATCTCAACATAATCTGGAGGACTCGAAACTGCAGGATGAAGTGACAAAGCTGTTGAACCAGCTCGGAAAACAGAATACAGGATGGAGTTCCTGGACGTTCCGGAAGGTCGTAATGCGCCTTGGTTCACACTCCCTCATTGAACACGATCATCAGAACCACACTTACAGTATCCATCCACTGGTACACCACTGGAGCGGCACCGCCTTCGAAACAAACCGACACGACATGCAGAAGCTCATACTCACTATCATTGGGCTATCGCTTTCTTTGACAAACACTGACGAGGACCACAAATACCGACGTAAGCTGTTGAAACATACAACGAGCTCCATGGCCTCGCTTAAGCCAGAGGATATTAATCCATTGGTCGGGATGCGTGTAGCGTTGATCTATTACGAAGCAGGCCGCTTGAAGGAAATGGAGGTGCTCGAAGTGATGGCAATGGAGAAGAGGAAGCGGGTGCTGGGAGATGACCATCCCGACACCCTCACAAGTATGGTAAATCTTGCCGGCACGTACAGGCAGCAGGGTCGCTGGAGGGAGGCGGAGGTGCTCCAACTTGTGGTGTTGGAAAAGAGAAAGTTGGCACTGGGAGATGAACATCCCGACACCCTCAAGAGTATGGGGAATCTTGCCAACACGTACTGCTCCCAGGGCCGTTGGAGTGATGCGGAGGCGCTTGAATTTGTGGTGTTGGAAAAGAGAAAGTTGGTGCTGGGAGATGACCATCCTGACACTCTCGACGGCATGGCAAATCTTGCCCTCACGTACTTGAACCAGGGCCGCTGGAAGAAGGCAGAGGCGCTCCAGGTGGTGGTCATGGAGAAGTGGAGGCAGTTGCTGGGAGAAGACCATCCTACCATCCTCGTGGGCATGGGTAATCTTGCTTTAACCTATAGCATCCAGGGCCGCTTAAATGACGCAGAGGCGCTTGAGTTGGTGGTATTGGAGAAGACTAAGCGACTGCTAGGGGATGACCATCCTCGTACCCTTTTAGCTATGGCCAACTGTGCTTCTACGTACAGGGAACAGGGCCGCTTGAAGGATGCAGAAGCGCTCGAAGGTTTGGTATTAGAGAAGAGGAAGTTATTGCTGGGCAATGAACATCCTCACACTCTGAGAGCTATGTCAAACCTGGCAGCCACGTATGGGAAACAGGGCCGCTGGCAAGATGCGGAGCTGCTTCAGTTAGTGACAATGCAGAAGATGAAACGAGTGCTAGGAGACGACCATCACTGGACCCTTGAAAACATGGCAAATCTTGCCAACACCTACAGGGACCTGGGCCGCTTGGAGGACGCGGAGACGCTCGGTGTGGAGACGATGGACAAGATGAAGCGGGTATTAGGGAACGACCATCCTAGCACCCTCAAGAGCACGTCGAATCTTACCGCCACGTACAGAGCGCTGGGCCGCACGAACGATGCAGAGGCGCTTGAGGCGAAGGTGGAAGAAAAAAAATGAATCACCATGAGGGTTCTTGAGGCTGGCAAGGCTGATTATGCCACAACGCAGGGGAGCGGACCTTGGGCGAACGAAATGAGGTATGGGGTCGTCTGGTGGGATATCATCGAGATTAGTTAAGTATCACGAGCGGAGGAAAATTGAGGTTTACACGTCGTGCTATGATAATGTACACTTCGTTTCGTATTTGTGGGACGCCCATCCAGTACTTAGAGATACCAGCTGCGAGGATGGAGAGCCACAGTATCCAAATGGGTTGTGCCTGGTTCGAGCGCGTAGGATAGAAAGATTCAGAAGCAGGCAACCATTTACGAAAGACCACACGTTGTGCAGACAGTGGCACATTCATTGAGTGAACAATCCAACATAATTATGACCGCATGCAAGTGTAGCTGGGTAACGATAGGGTAGTGCCGCAAGGGTAGTCGCGTCGTTGGAAACGAGTTGGTATCGACAGAAATACATCCATGGAGAAGAGAAAAAATCGGCAGCTAGGTTGATAGAGCCTTTCAAAAGGTTATGCTTAAGTCCGTACCTAGTTCCTCCAAACTGGAGTTCAGCGGTTTGCAGTAACATGTCTAGGTTATAGCTTGAGACTTACAGAGTGGCACGACGAAGAGATCTCGGGAGCTCTCAGAACAGAGGATGGTCTGCCAGAGAAAGAGTGGTTGGTGCGGAGTAGCTACGCCAAACAGATCAGTCTTGAGCGCTTGAGCGCTTGAACAAGGGAGATCGAGACACGAAAAGCCGATTGATCCACGAGCGCTGTCGGATCAAACGATCACCGGTCACCAGCCACTGCCGTATGCCTTTCTTTGCCACCTACTCTCACCTTCAACTTGGGTCTTTACTCGTCCGACGTTCTCTGTGTACACTGTATACGATGGTGCATGCCTTGCGCTCAGGTCTCTTTCAAATTTGCATCCCGTATTCAAACCATGGCAGGCTTGCCTCTCAAACCACATTCTACCCACTGTGGTCCCACGTTGATGCTGGCTGGTATCCCTAATAATTCTCGCTCTTATCAGAGACAAGACGAACTTGGTGAACGGTCACTCCCGCAAAGTCGGTCCTGGAAGCATCGGAGAAGGGATCGGGACTTGCCACGGCTGCAACGAAGTATGTGGTTGAGCAGCAACTGCCCACCACGATACCATCCTATTCGTGGTCGACGGGCCACCTGGCGGACGCAGTCATCGTCTCGGCCGAACTTAAGTGCCAGTAGTTTTGGTGGTCGACTTTTGTAGACGATGGCGCAGTTGGAAAGGAGGAAGAGGTGCCAATGACGAGAGGATTGCATGGGTTGCAGCCAGATGATACAGTAGGCCGTTCCAAGGTACAATTCTAAGCCTAGCTCGATATTCATCATAATTTATTACAGCCTCAATTCTCGGCCATCCAGATTACACAAGCTCCCTTATCCAACTTCTTTGCAAAGTCACGTACATCCATGTCCAGGACGTCGGAGACCATGCATATGCAGGACAGTGAAAGCTCGCTACGCCGAGAGGAGGTACCGGCTATTCCTCTTCCTGTCGCATACATTTACTAATAGATATTGCAGCGCAATCCAAGCTTGCCTTCTACTGAACTTAAGGCTCTAACCTCTGCGAAGCCCAAGAATCCTAGGCTGTGGTAGCGAAAGCAATATGACCACCTCATTCTGTACTACGAAATCGAGGGAACAGCAAATTCAGTTCTCGAACCGTCAGTGGCTCGAGTACGCGTTGGAACAGTCCTCAACCGCTTCAGGATCTCCATGTAACACTTTACCTCTATTCCACGTTACATTCCCGGCGACTACCACTGCGTGTTTCCAACGTCAGCCGGTCGTCGTCTGCTGCTAAAAGGGAGCAAACATCTAGTCAAATTTCACCTTCATAGGCGAAGGCCATTTCCCCCGGATGAGTTCGCCATCCGCGTCCGTCACTGCCCTCGTTGACTCCCACTCGAACATGACCGAACCAATGTGCAGATCTCAAACACCAATTCCCACCTACAACCTTCCCCCCTTCTCGCCCACGACTCATCCAAGCAACCAAACCACTTCTGACGTGGAAATATGGGTGAAATGACGCCTTTCCCTTCATCCGAGCCCAACAACGAATGGCGAAGAATCTGTACTGGTCGTCTCCATCGCAGACCTACGAATCTGCTTCAGGTCCTTACCCTGCTGTTCATCCTGAACTCGGACCTACCTGGACTGGATCGCCATTCTGAACCGGGAGACGGGTGGTGGGATCAGACATCTCATCCCCGGTGCCATTTGGGACGATTGAAGAAATTGGAATTTTGAAGGTTTTGTCTCGTCCAGTGTGTTTTTACCTCCCATTAGAGACTCACTGACTAATCATTTTTGCCTTGCAGTACGTCGAATTTCTTGTACCACGGGTCGTTCCCTTCTTTTGGAAGTGACCACTTCGAAAGTCAGTGCATCTTAAGGAAGACGATGTTCTCGTTCTTGTGGGCAAATACACTCGCCAAGTGTCTGCCTTCATGTAACTTCAACGTCCGGACGCCTGACTCTCCCCCTCAACTCCGCTCGATATGGCGGCCTATATCTGATCCATCGCTCTATACGGCACGCCTAAAGGTCTAAATGTCCGCTTTCGCGTGCCCCTCCTCTGGCCTTGTCCACGATCTCTCTCGTCTATTGTTCCCACCTCCAACCCGGCGTACGAAGATCGAAATTTATCAGCAGTTACGCTGGTGGTTCCTCGACGAGCTGACCACATAAACGACCAATTTCAGCAAGTCAAAACCGCCTACTGAAATAGCCATCGCATTGATGATCAGGGTGGCTTATAGCTGATGTGCTCTCGGTGTTAGGACAACTCTCCTACTCGCTGGTGGTTTCAATGTCACGTTTACGGCGTCGGACAATATTGTTGGTCGATGCATCAAGAAGTGAAGGAGTGACAATAACAAGCCGAGGATTCGGGTCACGGGTGAAGCAAGGATTTTGGTGTGTTCCTATAGTTACTTAACCTTTAAATGCACCTCTTGCTCATATATTCGTTCAGACACAATCTGGCAGTCGTCGCACGGTCTAATGGGATCGTTACCTTCGCTGCTTCGTTCTTCGAGGACGCGACTCCACCACTCGACCTGCCCGTGTCGATCTACATCACCTGTGTCTGCAAACAGGGCCGTTCTTTCCCCGCCTCGAGCTGTGATGGGTGGATCTAAACTCTGCTCGATCCTACATCTATCCTACATCTCCACGTTTGCCGTTGCCATCATCAATCTACAAGCTGACCCAGCAGGAACTAAACACCATAGTTCGTATTGGAGCTACCAAGAGCGTCACGAACCCCAAGAGCGTCACGAAGCTGAGGACCTGGCGTCCGTCATGGCGAGCTGACATTGACGTGGATTGACGATTCAGTGGCTCTGAGGGCTCGGTTGGAGAGGCTTTAGACTCTGGCGACAGACTGGAATCCAATGCCAATTGAAGACCCTCGGTTGTATTGTGGTTGAGACCCACTACGATGCTTCACCTAATCATCTGGTTATCAGTATGTGGCCATCAGACTTCTTATATGATTTTCTCTGATTTTTTGAATGTCTAGTGGCTGGACTTCGTGGTCTATGCACTTCTAGATCCCTGGCGATGACGAACAGTAGAACACTCCCATTGCCAGCGCTTGGCGGTACGATATGCTTCAGCGGTGCAATCTGGAATCAACATCGTCGGCCCTGTACTTCGTAGCTCTCATAGAAATTTATTATTGATCGTGCTTGTTCGATAGGGCTCTCGTCTGACGAATACGAGGGATATCGTTCATCCTACATATTCTTCTGTTATGCGTAACTTTCAGCTGGACCCGTCCGCCCACTGGAATGTTGCGAAGGTGGACAACCTGTCATGTTGAATCGCATCGTCGATGCCGTATCGGGGGCTGACACAGAACACTTCGTTCAAAGATTGATGGATCTCCTTTCGGTCTTTGGGGTCAGATATGATTTTTCAATTACATTTGAACCCATATTCTTGAGGAATGGGTGGGATTTCTCCTATTCCCTTTCTTGATTCGGTTTGATAATGCTCATCCCAACTTGTCTACTTTCCGTCGACGATGATCGGACCTGCGTTTTGTCCGTAGTGCTCCATTGTCAACCATAACGTCCTCTTCGAATTTCCGTCCATCCTGTGTGGACGTCGAGACAATAGGTCCTGTAGTATATGCCTTGAATGTTCGTATACACTGCTGCCTTTTCGTTTCTCTTTCATATTAGATAGTCGTAGTGATTGGGCGTGTAAACTGAATACATGGAATGTTGATTGGGGTTTATGAGACCGCGAAGGAGACGGAAGCGCACGACGCATATAATCTGAGGAAGGAAATGTAAGGACCGGTATGAGGGAATCACGTCTATGAGATGCAAAGAGACAATATTTTACTTTCGTCTTCTAGTCGGGTTGGCAAATGCAGACATGGAGAACCCGTATATTATCACAAGGGCAGCGTAGATTTTCGTTAAAACCTAGCCAGAAGACGGGCGTCAGTCATACGGGAATGATTTTCTAATGAAAATCCTATACCTTGCTCCTTTTCCGACTACAGTTTAAGTCCTCATACTTGAAGATATAAGTAAACCTGAGAATCAAGAACACCCGCCGGTCAGCATAACTGCTCCGAAAGTCGAGAACATATAGGCGTTCACTCACAGATTTACTGAGTACGGTTATTAGCGAATTATTAGTGAGACATCGCCTTCCTACTGCGTAGCCCGAGACAGTAGCAAATGTGTCGATTGGCCCATCTGAGATGTAGATGGTGAAAAAGGGCATGAAGGAGAAGAAAGCACTGCTTACCCAGTCGGCGAAGACTTCAGAATAACGATCTCTCAGACCTTTGGGCTTTACATCTTGCGAGCATGTCACAGTTACCCCAACATTTCAGTAATTGGTCGGCGGTGGGTACTGCGGGTCGTGTCGTGAACTAAACGCTGGGCTGAAGGGAGGTAAATTTCAGCATTCTAGAAGGCAGAAGTCTCGAGTATGCCACCTACTCTCGATGCGTCCAAAGGCACGACCCAGTCTCCAGAAAAGTAGGGGCAGCGATGAAAGGTAGAAGAGTGACGGTCTTCGGTGGCCATTATATGCATCTCCTGCCTCGTTTATATTAATGCGCTATCGTTTCCTTTGAGCCCTTGTTGATGTGAAGAGACTGGAAACAGAACGCCGTCATGTAAATCCATGGTGATATGCGATGTCGTGAATGAGGTAGATTGTACACGATGTGGTGGGGTTCTTGCCGTCTCTGTGGTCTGCGGTGGTCAGTCAGCATGATTCAAGAGATTCGATGGCGAGCAACATACCCTACAGGGACAATGGTGGTTGACCTTGACCGGTACCAACAGCAACGGCAACTGTGAATGGGCCGATCGCCAAGCTTCGCCCAGGTCTGGTGGTGCGCATACACGGATGTTATTAGTGTCGGAAGTTGGGGGACATGGCCAATGTAAAGAGACGGCGAGCCAGAGGAGACAACCGACACGATATGGAAGCGGACCAGCGGGAGTCCGATAGGGCCAGTACTTGAGTTGGCACCGGACTAAAGGACGGAAAGGCGCCATCTTGAAATAGTCCAACTGAAAGACGACGCCTTCAGCCTGAAGCTCCCCTAAGGAGTGGACAAGAACACACCTGACGTCCACGGGATTTTACGGAATCCAGCCTCCTGTGACGGGTGGCCGCGGCTCGGATGGTTCAAAGGGACGAAGTTCAGAGATAAGAAGGATACAGCAGAGTTGACGCGAGGGTGTTGACGCGAGGGTTATGATGCCGATACGGAGGCAATGATTGGGCAAGTAAGGGCAAGATGGAAATATGCAGCTGATGTTTGATCGAGAGGTGGAAAGAGTCTGCGGTCCGGCCACCCAACTGGGTACTATGCCGGATTCACACGTCATCTTCTCGCTGGGGCTGTGCTCGGCATGGTAGCTGTGATTAGCGCCCGTCTCGATTAGTTGTGAGCACATGTTCGGTCAGATCTTTCGTCGTTCAAGTGTGGTATACATATGAGCACAGCAGAGGTGTATTCAGAATATGCCTAGATGTGTATCCATTCTCCCAAAATCTCGGCCCATATCACAGGTTCCAGCCTTTCGATGCCAATATGACTTGTTAACGGAGATTGTCGTGTGACGCGTCTCGCGAACAAATATTAAGCCGCCCACGCAACTCGTATGTGATTATATGCAAATTATTCAGGGATTATAGATATGAACATCATCATCGAATAAATAAAATGAGCCATTAGAGTTTTATTCAACTCAGTTTCCTCTCTACACAAAACAGCGCGAGTCTTGTTCAGAATGCTAGTACAGAGTACTGCTAAGCATTCGCATATAAATATGTCGAATCTTCCTCCTTCAAGCTGTAAAATTTACCCTCCACTCTGCGTACTCCATAACACTGAAAGCACCACGAGCGCTGATTGAAAAGGTTGAGAAGGTTTTGGGGTACGAACCTGAGTACTATGCAACGATCCAGTCTTGATAAACGGATGGCATGGCATTGTATGTATGACAATGTCGATCTGCTCTGAAAAAAAGAAAGATCGTCCTCGAGCGTCGTCGAAATGACCGTCTTGATACGACCGTATCTTTCCCCTTGGTTCTGCCAGGAATTGAGGAAGAAATTTTTCAAGGTATGGATATGCACGGTTAGAGAAAAAGAGTCAACGAGGGTCTATGGAAGCGAACGACAACCAGCATGTTCATCCTAGTACGAGACCACCACGTGGTGCCAGATAGTGATGCGCCTGTGGTGAAATTCGACGATGGTTTAAATCTTCACTGACCGACGTCCATGAGTGAAGTCGTCTTTGAAAGATAACCATATCTGATTTAGGAGTTGGCAAGAGCCTCAAGGCCTCATGACTTACCATACATAGGTGTAGGCGATGCGACGGAGGAGACTGTTGGATCCGGGAAATGGTGTGGGGTCAAAACAGCGCCTCCTGGAAATACGACCGTTGGAGGGTCAGAAGATAGTAGCGATGACTAATGCTAGTATCGAGCCTTTAGGAAAGTCAATAGAGACAACACTCGCCGATCCGAAGCCGGTGGGTTGGGTTCATAGAATTTAATTCAAGTCCGAATCCGAACCCTATTGTGATGATAATGATTACTGAATGTAGTCCCAGACCAACATCGCCTCGAGGTGGGTGATACGACTAGCGGAACCTAGCATTTTCTGAGCGCCCTTCTTTTAAGGTTGACACCACCCTGGTGGCAGATGAGCTAGTTCTTGACCTTCGGGACGGTGCAGATCCACCTTGGTCTTTAGCAAAGGTCCCAACTCTATCGACTGACACACACACAACACCGAGGCAGAAGTTTGGCTTGGAGCATGTGTATGGGGTCTCGAATGCTGACCGCGGGAACAACGGGAAAGTGGTTCTCCTTGAGTTCCTGAGCGCAGAATCTAAATTGATATGAGATCATGTGGGGTTAGCGTGGTTGAGAAAGCGCTGGCCTATTATCAGACGAACTGCCCATTCCGATGATATTCCGGCTCAAGGCTGATTTTAACCATCACCGCCGCTTGGAAAGCAAATCTGTCATCGCCGCTGCAACTCCCCTCTGGCTACTGGTCAAAGTTATGAACCCTCGTGCGAACCTGGGTTGCTTTTCGAACTAGGGTGGAAGTTTGAAGCGGCGGTCCATGCTTCTGCAATAATACTACTACGTGATGATCATTACAGCTGTTGTGACAAGTATGGCCGTCGAGAACTCTGTTGTGGATAGACTTACCGTGTGGAATGCACTTATATGAGTGTGAATTAAAGGCCTTGTCCCATTGAGTTTAGGACACCACCTCCATCGCCTATAATCTAACGATGAACTCCTCGAACGAAGAGAAACCTGTCAAGCTACTGTCACTGGGTAAAGTCTTGATAATATTATCTCACAGATATATTTCTGACCAGTAACATCTGAGCAGATGGCGGCGGCATTCGTGGACTTTCAGAGTTGCTCATTATCAAAGAACTTATGCACAAGATCATGGTCGACAAGAACAAGAAACTCAAGCAGAATGGTCAACCGCTCCTTACTCGTCTGCCAAAGCCGTGCGATTACTTTGACTTAATCGGTGGTACAAGCACTGGAGGGTACGCCACTTGCTTCTGAGCATGAAACGCAACAGCTAATTCATATGCTATAGGATAGTCGCGTTACTGCTTGGGCGGCTTCGGATGGACATAGACACGGCGATAAAACACTATGGCATTCTAGTGAAAGACGTCTTCTCTCATCCGAAAGGAAGGCCAGGAGATGGAAAGTTTAAAGCGACCAAACTTGAAGCAGCAATCAAGTCTATTGTGAGAGAGGTAACTGGTGATTCGGAATCACCATTATTGGAACGAAATGGGGCTACATGTTGCCGGACGTGAGCGTATAAGCTCCTCTAATACTTTTTCGGGTCTTACATATCTGCTTCAGCTTCGTCTGCGCCAAGAATGCGCACAACATGAACATTCCGATGCTGTTCAGATCCTACGAGTCTCACGAAACACATCCCGAATGCAAGATTTGGGAAGCTGCCCGAGCGACATCTGCAGCGCCGACTTTCTTCAAACGCATCGAGATTGGAAGGGCCCAGCCTTTCATCGATGGGGGTGTAGGCCGTAATAACCCGAGCTGGGTTGTGCTCGATGAAGCCAACACTCTATTTGGCGCTCGTCCCATCGGCTGCCTGCTGAGCATTGGTGCTGGGCAGGTCGAGGCAGTCAGTATCAGGAGACCCGGATTCTTCCAGCATATCGTACCGACAGACGTTGTCGATGCTCTAAGGGCAATCGCGACCGACTGTGAAGATACGCATGAGCACATGCTACGCCTCTTTGCGCAATTGCCGAGAACATACTTTCGGCTGAATGTGGAGCAAGGGATGCGGGGAATGAAACTTTCGGAATGGGAAAGATTGAGTAAAGTGGAGGCTCATACAGCGCAATATCTGAGGAGGAAGGAGGTTGATGAAAAGCTGGCGCTGTTGGGAACAATAATCACAGCACCGAAAGCGCGGCTTACAATAGAGCAGCTCGGTACGGAAAATCATCATCTGTAGTCTGGAGATTCTCTCATCATTGCTCCAGTTTCCCCCAGGCCACCCGAATCAACTCAAGACATCCCCGAACGCAAACTTTGTCCGCCGCCGGTGACCTCATTTATAGGTCGAAAGGACATCCTTGATAAACTGCGCAAATATTTCGACTCGGAGAGCGCATCTCAGCGCATCTTCGTGCTACATGGACTCGGCGGTGCGGGAAAGAGTCAACTTGCGTTCAAATTCATTGAAGAGTCCAAAGACAAACGGTATACCAATTGGTCAAATAAATTAAATAGTCTGTTACTAACGACTTTATTTTTAAGCTTTTCTGATATCTTCTATGTTGACGCCACGAGCGAAGATACTATTCAAACGGATCTCGAGGCTATTGCCCCAGGAAATACTAAGCGAACAGTGGAGGCGAGTCTGCGCTGGCTTGCGAGTCAGACCGACCGAAATTGGCTCCTCGTCTTCGATAACGCGGATAATGTCGACTTGAAGCTGAAACAATACTTTCCTTCTTGCTCCTCTGGAAATATTCTGATTACAACACGCAACCGGGAGCTTCGCCATTACACTGCTAAAGACGCGGATGCGGACGTTAAAGGGATGGATCTTGAAGACGCAAAAAGCCTTCTTCTCGTACAGGCTCGAGCGGAAAGCAATGTCGAAAATGACGCACTGGCGGAGACTATTGTGCAGGTAAATTTTCCCCTATTCATTTGTAAAGTTTCATGCTGATATATATGATAAAGGAACTCTATTTCTTTGCGCTAGCCATCGCGCAAGCTGGTGCCTTCATCCATTGCCACTCGTCTTTAAACGAGTATCGAGAACTCTACCAACGTGAACGCGACAACTTGCTACAGAACGAAGAGACTCAAAGACAAGATCCGTACTCGTTAGCCGTCTATTCAACATGGAGGCTCAGCTACGACAAACTGGACGAATCGGCAAGGATTTTTCTCCAAGTTTGCTCCTGCCTGCACCATGAAGGCATTTCTGAGGAGATGTTCGAAAAAGCGGCATTGTCTCAACATAATCTGGAGGATTTAGAGCTGCAGGATGACGTGACAAAATTGTTGAAACACCTCGGAAAACAGAATTCAGGCTGGAGTTCCTGGACGTTCCAGAAGGTCATAATGCGCCTTGACTCACACTCCCTCGTTGAACATGACGATCAGAACCACACCTACAGTGTTCATCCACTGGTACACCACTGGAGCGGAACCACTATGGAAGGAAACCGGCACGATATGCAGAAGCTCATACTCACTATCATTGGACTATCATTTCCTTTGACGCATACTGACGAGAATATCAAGTATGGACGCAAGTTGTTGAAACACACGACGAGCGCCACAACCTCAGTCAAGCCGGAGGACATCAACCCATTTGTTGGGCTAACTATAGCGTCGATCTATTCCATACATGGTCGCTGGAAGAACGCGGAGGCGTTCGAGGTGATGGCTATGGAGAAGAGGAAGCGGGTGTTGGGAGATGGCCATCCTGACACCCTCACAAGTATGGAAAAACTTGCTGAAACGTACTGGTGCCAACGCCGCTTGAGTGAGGCGGAGGCACTCTACCTCGTGGTGGTGGAAAAGAGAAAGTTGGTGCTGGGAGATGACCATCCTGACACCCTCGAGAGCATGGGGAATCTTGCCAACACGTACTGGTCCCAGGGCCGCTGGAATGAGGCAGAGGCGCTTGAGCTCGTGGTGTTGGAAAAGAGGAAGTTAGTGTTGGGTGATGACCATCAAGCCACCCTCGAGACCATGGGGAATCTTGCCGGCACATATTTGCATCAGGGCCGCTGGAATGATGCAGCAGCGCTCTTCCTTGTAGTGGTGGAAAAGAGAAAGTTGGTGCTGGGAGATGACCATCCCGACACCCTCGAGAGTATGGGGAATCTTGCCAGCACGTACTTGTACCAGGGCCGATGGAAGGAAGCAGAGGCGCTCCAGGTGGTGGTCATGGAGAAGGAGAAGCGGTTGCTGGGAGAGGACCATCCAGACACCCTCATATCCATGGGAAATCTTGCTTATACATATAGAGACCTAGGCCGCTTAGATGATGCGGAGGCGCTTGAGTTGGTGGTGTTGGAGAAGGTGAAGCAACTGCTGGGAGAGGACCATCCTCATACCCTACAGATCATGGGTAATCTTGCTTCTACGTACAGGGAGAAGGGTCGCTTAGAGGATGCAGAAGCGCTCGAGATGTTGGTATTGGAGCAGAGGAAGCGACTGCTGGGCGATGAGCATCCTCAGACTCTCAGGGCTATGTCGAACCTGGCGGTCACGCACTGGAAACAGGGCCGCTGGAACGACGCAGAGGTGCTTCAGATGGCGACGATGGAGAAGATGAGGCGAGTGCTCGGAGACGATCATCCTCGGACCCTCGAAAACATGGCCAATCTTGCCAACACGTATAGGGACCGGGGCCGCTTGAAGGACGCGGAAGCGCTCGGTATGGAGGTGATGGAAAAGATGAAACAGGTGTTAGGGGACGACCATCCTGACACACTCAAGAACATATCGAGCCTCGTTGCCACATATAGGGACCTGGGTCGCTTGGACGATGCAGAGGCGCTCGAGGCGAAGGTGGAAGAAAACCGGAAGCGCCGTGAGGGTTCTTGAGGTTGGCAAGGCTAGCTATGAAACGCATGGGAGCGGACCTCGGGTGAACGAAATGAGGCATGGGGTCGTCTAGTTAGATGTCATCGAGACTAGTCAAGTAATCACGAGCAAAGGTGTACTGAGGCTTACACGTGGTGCTGTGATATCCTCGCTTCATATCTGTGGGACGCCCATGCAATTGAAGTACTTAGACGTGCCGACTACGAGAATGGAGAGCCACGGACCACGGTATACAAATGGCTTGTGTCTGTCTCGACCGCGTAAGGTGGAAAGATTCAGAAGAAGGCGACCATTTGCGAAAGGTTACAGCATACAGTGACTCGTTCATTGAGTGAATAATCCAACATAATTATGACCGTATTCAAATGTGGCTGGGTAACGATAGGGTAGTACCGTGAGGATAGTCGTGCCATCGGAAACGAGTCGGTATCGACAGAAATGGAGAGGCGCAAAAAGTCGTCAGCTAGGTTGATAGAGCCATTCAAATGGTTATGCTTAAAGTCCGTGCCTAGTTCCTAAAACCTGGAGTTCAGCGGTTTGCAGCAAGGTGTCCAAGTTATGACAGAGTGGCACGACGAAGAGGTATCGCCAGTTCTCGGCACGGAGGATAGTCTACCAGAGAAAGAGTAGTGGGTGCGGAGTAGAGACGTGGAACAGACCAGTCTTGAGCAAGTCGGGAGAAGCGGGACCGGACGAGCTTTCGGATCAATCGATCGCAGCCGATGAACGCCTTCCTTTCTTTGCCACCTTCACCTTGGAAACATCCAATCTGGTATCTCGCGCTCGGTCCTCTTTCAGATTCGCGTCCCGTGTTCAACCCCCCCTCTCAAACCCTTCCACCTGCTATGCTGCACATCATGACGCCGGTTGGCATTTTCTTGCTTCTCGCTCCTTTTAGAGACGAGACGAACGTCTTGAACGGTCACGCCCGCAAAGTCGGCCTTGCAACCATTGGTGGAGGAACTCCCTGCGTCTGCAGCGAAGAATAGCAATTACCCGAAACGATACCCATCCAATTCGTGGTCGATGGAGGCGGACGTAGTCTTGGCCGAACTGAATTGCTTCCGGTGTCTGCTCGTGGTCTATGTGCTCGTCTCTTCGCGTTTTTATCCAGTAGACGATGTCATCTGTCGGCGCAGTAGGAAACGAGCAATGACGAGAGGATGTCATGGGTTGCAGTCAAATGGTATAGCAGGTCGTTCCAAGGTACGATTCCGAGCCTACTCAACCTTCGAGCTCAATATTCATCATGCTATTGCAGTCTTAATTCTTGGCAATCCAGATTGCACAAGTTCTCTCCCAGCCAACCTCTTCGCCAAGCCACGTATATCCACCTCCCGGACGTTAGAAATCACACATGTACGAGACTCCGGAAGCTCACTACGTTGAGAGGAGGTATCAGCCATTCGTCCTCCCTTCGCATACAAATAACCCGAGAAACCTGCGCTACCCTAGGCAGTGGAAGCGACATAACCACCTGATTCTGTACTACAAACCGAAGGATCAGCAAATACGGTCCTCGATCTGTCCTTTGCTTCAGAGGCTCGAGTCACAAGACCGATGAACGATCTCAGGCCAAGTTTTTGATACCGCTGGTGGATGAATCGTGGTCGAAGGGACCATGTATGCGCCGGGGCAACCCTCAACCGTATCAAATCCCAACGTACCGATGTATCTCTATTTCATGTCCCTTACTCTGCGATTACCGCTGCTCGCTCGCCACCTCAGCCTAACGTCGTCTGTGCTGTTGAAATGGAGGAAACATCAAGTCCGAACATCGCTTTCATAGGCGAAGACCGTGTCTCGCCTGGACGAGCTCGCGAACAACCTCCTTCACCGCTCTCGTCGACTCCCACTCGAACACGACTGGACCAATGTGCGGATCTCAAACCTCGTTTACTACCTACGATCCCCTCTTTTCCCCAACTACGACCCATCCAAGCGAACCAAACCGTCTCTGACGCGGAAATATGAGTGAAAAGACGCCTATCCACACCGAGAGCCATATCAGGCGCGCCTCAGAACCTGTCGCTTCATCAAAGCCCAATAACGAATGGCCAAGAACCTGGACTGCTTGTCTCCATCGCAGACCTGCAAATCTACTTCAGGTCCTTGGTTGCAGGTCCTCTTGTACTCGGACGCATCTAGATTGGATCACCGTTCTGACTAGGAGACGGGCGGTGGGCTCAGACGTCTCGTGTTGCTGGTGCCGTTTGGGACGGTTTGAGGAGATTG